>JACCEA011216329.1_pt1 | contig 56814 bp, 60 predicted proteins | sample 7449851 | NCBI WGS metagenome assembly JACCEA01 (sample SAMN15323453, study PRJNA562643) | freshwater metagenome | isolation source: river surface water | place: USA:Blue River Watershed | collected 2017-08-18 | reverse complement strand
CACCCTCTTTCAAGAATTCAGGATTAGAAACCACCGAATAATCAAGATGATCTAATTGACGTAGTTTTAATTCTGACCTCAAAACATCTGATACTTTTTGCCCCGTTCCTACTGGCACTGTTGATTTGTTCACTACGACTTTGGGGCTATTCATATAGCGGCCGATATTTTTTGCGGCTGCTAACACATACTTTAAATCAGCAGATCCGTCTTCATCAGGAGGGGTGCCAACCGCAATGAATTGAATATCCCCATGCTGAACACTGGCTTCGATATCAGTAGAAAAATTTAATCTACCTAGTTTCATATTCCTGGCGATGATTTCATCCAAACCAGGCTCATAGATTGGAACTTGACCGCGTATCAACATGGCTATTTTTTTCTCATCCACATCAAGGCAAAAAACATCATTGCCCATCTCAGATAAGCAAGCGGCAGTCACCAAGCCCACATAACCACTACCAATAATTGTTATTTTCAAGTTAAGTCCATTCTATTCGTGAAACCACACAGCCAAACTGTATTGTAAATAAGTTACTATGTGCGCATGGAAATTGCAATTATCCGTCGTAAATTCAATCCTTTTGGGGGCGCTGAACGCTTCATCTTAAGAACTATTGAAGGATTAAAAAATCATCAAATCAAGGTTTCGATTATTTCCGAATCTTGGGAATCATCAAAAAATCATCAATTGATTGATGCCACGAGCCAATCCATACCAGTTGCAGTCAAAGGGCAGACTCGATTTACTCAACTGAAATCATTTCAAAACTCAGTAAGCGCTACTTTAAAAACGCATTCATTTGATTTGGTTCAATCTCATGAAAGACTATTAGGCGCAGATATTTACCGTTTAGGCGATGGGATTCATTCTTCATGGTTAAAAAGATTTGCTCAACACAAACCATGGCATCAAAAATTATGGTTAAAACTTGACCCATTCCACCGCCTCATCATTGCCACTGAAAAAAGAATGGCTCAGGATAAGAAGCTCATTTTTGTTGCCAACAGCCCTCTCGTAAAGCAGGAGTTAATCGATTGGTACCAAGTTCCCAAGGAACGCATTGTCATCATTGAAAACGGCATTAATACCCAGGAATTTACCCCGGCAACCCCCGCAGAAAAAAATAACTACAAAACCTCACTCAATCTTTCAACGAAGCAACCACTGGTGCTGTTTGTCGGCTCCGGCTTTGAGCGAAAAGGAGCCTTTCATTTAGTAGAAGCTATGGCAGGCATCGATGGCTTTCAAGCTATCATCGTTGGCCATGACAAGCGTCTGAAGCAATTAAAAGATCTTTGTCACATTCTGCGCCTTGACAGTCGAGTCCACATTGTAGGTCCTAAAGATGATGTGAAGCCTTACCTAAAGGCTGCTGATATCTTTTGCCTACCTTCTATTTATGACAGCCTGCCCAATGCGCTTCTAGAAGCGCTCTGCTCTGGCTTGCCAGTTGTTATTTCCGATGGCGTGGGCATTGCAGATAAAGTGGTACAGCATGGCGCTGGGGTAGTCTGTGAGATCAATGCAAAAAGTATTGGTTCAGGGATTTTGCATGCATGGAACAACCAAGAAGAATACTCAAAAAATGCGTTGCGTCTATCCAAAGAATTTGACATCCAAATTAAATCAGAAGCTTGGTTAAAGCTATACAATCAAATCATTCAAAAGAAAAAATCATCATCACATGCGCATTCTTCATACTGAAGCTTCGTCCGGCTGGGGCGGTCAGGAAATCAGAATACTAACTGAATCACAAGTATTTATTAAACATGGCCACGAAGTAGCCATTGCTGCAGACTCCAACAGTGAAATAGCCAAACGAGCTGATGACTATGGCGTGCCGATTTACCCAATACAACTCAGAAAAAAAAGATGGTCTGATTTACTTGCCTTAAAAAGCGTTATCAAAAACTACCGGCCAGATGTGATTAGCTGTCACTCCAGTACTGATCATTGGTTAAGCGCTATCAGTAGGTTATTGATTAACTTCAAAGTGGCGATTGTTAGAACTAGGCACATCAGCGCTCCCGTTAATCGCAATAGAACAACTAAATGGCTGTACAACAAAGGGACTGATGTATTGATGACCACTGGCCAATCAATACGCAATCACTTACTTTCAGACCATTTTGTTAGAGATGACAATATATTTTCCGTACCCACTGGGATTGACACTGAAAGATACATTCCCGGAAATCGCATCCAACAAAGAGAGCTGTTAGGCCTACCGAAAGACCACTACATTTTTGGCATTGTTGCCACTCTTCGATCCTGGAAGGGGCACACACATCTACTTCAAGCCTTTCATTTACTCAACAATCCCAATACGTCATTGGTGATTGTGGGGGATGGGCCACAAATGGCCAATTACCAAGCACTGGCAAAAGAAAATTCTCAAGCCAAGCATATTTACTTCGCTGGTAATCAGCCTAATGTTCTACCCTACTTGCAAGCATTTGATTGCTTTGTGCTCCCCAGTTACGCCAATGAGGGTGTGCCTCAAGCTTTATTACAAGCCATGGCAGTGGGTGTGCCAGTGATTGCTTGTCCAGTGGGCGGCATTCCAGAATCCCTTGCGCACTACCCCCAAAGCAAACTCACGGAAGAAAAAAATCCGACCGCTTTATGTCAAGCCATGAAAGAGTACATCTCTAGCGAAGTTGATAGTAAATTACCCAGGGTTCGACACACCCCATTCACCCTAGAGTATCTCTATGAAACTGCTCTAAAAATCTATACGCAAGCAATCCTGAAACAAAAAAAGCTATAGCGTTTTTTCAGTCAAAAAATCAAGCGCGGCTTTTGTGATGTTTGATGCTGGTATGGCATACAAGCACTGACTGACTTTACTTCCCGCACAACCATCTAAACCACAAGGTCGACAACCAAAGGATGGAGAATCTTGGAAGTCTAAAGCAAGATTCTTCCATGCAACTTGCCAAGGAGACCAGGTTCGATCATCAGTGGGCCCAAACAAAGCCACAACCGGCAGCCGCATAGCACTGGCCATATGAATCGACATGGAATCGATTGAAATTAATAAGCGAGCTCTTTTCATTAAAGCCGCTGTCATTTCTAATGAAAAATTCTCTGTGAGAAATGGTGGTTGCGAGCAACCATCAACAATCGTCTGATTAAATACCCTATCTGAAGGCCCCCCAGAAAGAATGATTTGATAACCCTCTTGATGCAATTGATTAATCATATCAACCCAAGTTGAATTTGAAAGACCTTTGAATTTCCACCGGGCTACCGCATGAATCAGGACAAGGCGCTTACTATCAATTTTCAGATGATTAATCCACTCATTCACCTTTTGATTACTGTGATCACTCACCTCTAAGCGATAAGCTGGTGCGTGAGCTTGACTATAAAGACCGACCCGTCTTAACAAATCAACATCCTGCTCTGCTGCATGCCGCCCTCTTTGAGGAATTTTTGATAAACAGTGAAATGAGTTTTTCCAAAAACTAGGGCGCTTGGGTGTATTTCTTGCAACCGATAATTTAGGCTGCAGCAATCTCGTCAAAAAGGCGCCGCGCCAATCATCAGAAAATTGAGCGACTAAATCATAGGACTCAGTCAGGATGGCCTTGTATGTACGAACATAGGCCACCAACTTAGCAACCCCTCTTAAATACCTCGGCACCAAGTAGACATGCCGGACCCTTGGATGCATTTTAAAAATTGCTTCGCTGTCTTTAAAGCACAACACATCCACCTGAAAATTAGGAGGCAAAGCTTCTATGGCCGAGGTTAAAATAATCGAATCACCAATGTGCTTGGTCTTTAAAAATAATGCCAGTTGACTAGTCATACATATACCGAATCAAAGCTTAATTTGATAAAAATCTTTGTACCAGGCCACAAACTGTTGTACCCCATCAGCCAAAGAAGTTTTAGGCTTGAAGCCCACCCACGCCTCTAAACGATCGGTGTTTGCCATGGTTTTTTTCACATCTCCAGGCTGCATAGGCTTTAATTCCTTTATCGCTTCTTTACCCCAAGCCTTTTCAAGTTCGGCAATGTAATCTAATAACTGCACCGGAGAGTTATTTCCAATATTAAAGATCCGATAAGGCGTTAGCTCACTCGAATTAGGTCTGCATACGGATGTATCACAAACACCTGAGCCAGAAGGCGGTTTATCCAGAGCCCTGATCACCCCCTCAACAATATCGTCAATGTAGGTGAAATCTCTCATCATGTCGCCATGGTTAAAAACCTGAATCGGTCGATTTTCCAAAATCGCTCTAGTGAATAAAAAGGGGGACATATCAGGTCTTCCCCAAGGACCATACACAGTAAAAAAACGCAGCCCTGTTGTTGGAATACCAAAAATATGACTATAGGTATGCGCCATCAATTCATTGGCTTTCTTGGTGGCCGCATACAAACTGACTGGCGAGTCGACTTGATCTTCTTCTGAAAAAGGAATCTTTTCATTACCACCATAGACACTCGATGAACTGGCGTAAACCAAATGCTTCACCGAGGTTTGTCGGCAACCCTCCAGAATATGGCCAAAACCCAAGAGATTACTGTCCAAATACACCTCAGGATGATCCACCGAATAACGCACACCCGCTTGAGCCGCCAAATGCACAACACGCTCTGGTCGTTCTTTTGCAAACAGGTCTACAACGCCCTGACGATCAGCCAAATCCAAGCGATAAAAACAAAACTTTGGATGGGCTTGCAGTTGATTTAACCGAGCTTCTTTCAATGAAGTCTCGTAGTAATTATTCATATTATCTAAGCCAATGACCTCATCGCCACGCAATAATAATTGCTCTGCCACATGCATGCCAATAAACCCAGAACAGCCTGTCACCAATAGTTTCATATAATCATTCTATCTGAATAAAGGGTGCAACCCCTATTAAGTGAGCTCACATGACTCAAAACAACAATCACTCCATCAGAAACTCTTTGCCATCTAACTCATGGCATCAAAATTTAAAGCAAATCGAATTCATCTTACTTTGCTTGATGATTGCAGTGCTTCCCACTTTCGAAGCCCCAAAAAACATCTTCTGGGCGTTGTATTTCATCGCAGCCACCACCAGACTTATTGTTCAGCGCCACTCACTCACTTGGCGGTGGCCAGATGCATTCTTTGGCATCTGGATAGCATCCGCCTTAGCCAGCACCATTGGTGCTGGCATGCCAGGTCATGATGAATGGAGTGGCTTTAAAGATCTTTTCATCTACAGTAGCACCGCTTGGTTGATTTACAAATCGAATTACACCCAAAAGCAATTGACCAATTTATTACTACTGACTGTTATCTCGGTCATTCCACCATTGCTCTGGGGAGCATGGTTGCACTTAGGGCCCACAAATAAACAATTTCTAGAATTAAAATCCGTTGGTCATGTCAATCACTCTGCGATTTACTTGACCATCATGTATGGCATCAGTTTAAGTATGACTGTGCGTCAATGGCCCTCTAGCAGTTTTCTAAAAAATCTATCGTTCACAACAATAACTGCTCTACTTTTTTTATCGATTGTGATTGGGCAAAGTCGTGCCGCACTGGGTATTGCCATACCACTGTCTATCTTGATATTTTTCTTATTAACCCATAGCAAAAAAATTAAATTGATAGGCTTTAGCTTATTGGGTCTTTGCTTGGCAAGCCTCATCCTCATTAATCCAATCATTGTGCAAAAACACAAAAATAATGTGGCTGACAACAACACTCTATCCAACAGAGCTCAAGTTTGGAATGTGTCTCTCGAAGCTGCCAGATGGCATCCCATATTAGGCTTGGGGATGAACAATTGGAAATTCATTACCCCCGAAGCAATCAAAGGAAGCGTTGAGAAACGCGGCACACCCTATCAACCAGATAATTACTTTTTCCCCAATCACTCTCACAATCTTTACCTGACCATTTTGGTTGAGCGAGGCATGATTGGTTTGAGCGTGCTGATCATCACTTTATTAGCGTGGGGTATTCATCTTATTAAGACGTATCAACCATGCAAAAGACAGGGACAACTCATGATTTGGGGAAGCGCACTCAGCGCCTACATAATAGTGATTGGAATTGGGACAGTGAACACCACCATTCATCATGAGCATGGCTTATTAACAGCACTTTGTCTGGGCATTCTCCTGGCGGCGACTCACCCAAAAATTACCAAGACTGTTAGCAATTAACTATTTAAGCTTTAATTTCTCAAACGCCGCCGCTAAGGCGGTACCGCCTTGAGGTGCTTTTAAACCTTGCTGAGTTGAACGTGTCACCCCTTTAGAGCTGACCTTGCCACCCTGATCACTACGATCAGCTCTATCACTTCTTTCTGATTTAAAACCACTTCCCGTCACCAACACTGAATCATTTAACTTCATGGTTAAGCCAATACGGCGGCGCTTCACATCCACCTCTAATACCTTGACCTTGACCACCTGACCTGCTTTAACTACTTCATGAGGGTCTTTAACAAACTTATCAGCTAAAGCGGATACGTGCACCAAACCATCTTGGTGAACGCCAATATCAATGAAAGCGCCAAAAGCAGCCACGTTCGTCACAACGCCTTCCAAGACCATTCCAGGTACCAATTGATTGATGTCTTCAACACCCTCTTCAAAACTGGCCGTTTTAAATTCTGGGCGAGGGTCTCTGCCTGGCTTTTCTAATTCAGACAAAATGTCTTTAATCGTGACAATTCCAAACTGATCATCAACGAAATCATTAGCAGCAACTTTTTTTAGTAACTCTTTGTTACCAACTACCTCACTCACCGGCTTACCAAGTTGACTCAATATCTTTTGAACCAATGGATAAGATTCTGGGTGAACGGATGATTGATCTAATGGATTGTCACCACCGCTGATACGCAAGAAGCCTGCCGCCTGCTCAAAAGCTTTATCACCTAAACGCGGTACTTCCTTGAGCGCCTCACGGTTATTAAACCTGCCCTTAGTATCTCGAAATGCAACAATGTTTCTGGCTAAGCCAGCATTCAATCCTGATACTTTAGATAGTAATGGCACAGATGCCGTATTGAGATCAACACCCACAGCATTCACACAATCTTCAACTACTGCATCCAAGGTTCTAGAGAGTTGGAATTGGTTCACATCGTGTTGATATTGGCCAACACCAATCGCTTTGGGTTCAATCTTTACGAGCTCTGCCAGAGGATCTTGTAAACGTCGGGCAATCGATACGGCACCACGTAATGAAACATCTAAGTCAGGGAATTCTTGAGCGGCTAATTCAGAAGCTGAGTAAACAGAAGCGCCAGCTTCACTGACCACAATTTTTTGTAGAGCCAATGATGTTTTACCCGCCACCAATTTCATTAAATCTTTGACCAGTCGATCGGTTTCTCGACTAGCTGTGCCGTTACCAATGGCAATTAATGACACTTGATGTTTAACGCACAGCGCGCCAAGCATGGCCAATGAGCCATCCCAATCTTTACGTGGCTCGTGCGGATAGATGGTGGTGGTTTCTAATAACTTACCTGTGGCATCAACCACAGCCACTTTGCAACCAGTTCTAATGCCTGGGTCTACACCCATCACCACCCTTGGTCCAGCAGGTGCGGCCAATAAGAGTTCGTGAAGGTTGCGTGCAAAAACTTTGATCGCCTCAGTTTCTGCAGCTTCTCTTAATTGTGTGAAAAGTGCCATTTCTAGCGATAGTGAAGTTTTTACACGCCATGTCCAACGGCAAACCTCTGCTAACCACTTATCAGCCGGTCTACCCAATTGCTCAATGCCCACATGTTTAGCAATCATGACTTCACATGGATGGGGAATGAGACTCTCTTGAGATTCTTCTAAAGACAGTTTGAGCTGTAAAACACCTAACTGACGACCTCTGAACAATGCCAAGGCACGGTGCGATGGAATTAATCGAATAGGCCCTGAATAAGCGTAGTAGTCACGGAACTTTTCTTCTTCGGCCAACTCTTGGCCATCCACCACTTTAGAACTCATGATGCCTTGAGTCCACAAATCATCACGCAGCTTGGCTAACAGTTCTGCTGTTTCAGAAAACTCTTCAGCCAAAATATCTCTGGCGCCATCCAAGGCGGTTTTGACATCCGGCACCAAGGGTTTGGTTCCTTCTTCACCCGCTTGAGACTTCTTGATTTGCTCAGGAGTGAGTGCAGCATAGGCAGTGACATCAATATTGATGTACTTAGCAGCTTCCTCTTGAGGGTCTAACTTTGGATTAGCCATCAAGCTTCTTGCCAAAGGTTCTAAGCCTGCTTCACGAGCAATCATAGCTTTGGTGCGGCGGCGAGGCTTGTAGGGCAGATATAAATCCTCTAACACCTGCTTGGTCTCAGCCGCCACAATCGCTTTAGTTAAGTCATCCGTTAACTTATCTTGATCATGAATTGACTTGAGAATTGCCACACGTCGCTCCTCCAGCTCTCGTAGATACAGCAAGCGCTCCTCAATGTTGCGTAGCAGGGTATCGTCCAGCCCGCCAGTCACTTCTTTACGGTAACGCGCAATAAAAGGTACCGTCGCGCCTTCATCCATCAAACCAACAGCCACAGCAATTTGCTGCGGGCGTACTTTCATTTCAGAGGCAATTTGGTTATTGATGCGTAGAGCTATTTGTTCAAATGATTCTTGAGGTAATGCGGTCATGAAATAAATAACAATCTAGAAAATTTGATAAATTTAAAAAAGGTTTGATCAATCAGATCTAATCAATCACCGATAAGTCTTTCAAAGCTTGAAGAACTTCTTCTGGTGTGGGTGGCTGACCTTTATCACCCAGGTTATGAATCTTCGGCGACCAATAACCCTCGGTCTTCCAACGTGGTGAGTCGCAATAGAGCTCGATGGTTGGCATACCAAAAATAGCTGATAGATGCGTTAGACCTGTATCAACACCAATAGTGACTTTTGCACCCGCCACCAAACCAAAAGCATCAGCTATAGAAAATGCGTTGGGCACAATCACTTTCGAAGCTTCTAAGGAATGATGCCCAGATATTTTCTTTGCCAATTGAACACTGATAGCCTTTTCTTTGTCGTTCCCCCATGGCAACACAACTTGCATACCCTTCACCATCAAAGCCTTACCAATCGCGACCCAATGATCATCTGACCAACGCTTCGAAGCACCTGCAGTTGCATGAAAACACATCGCATAGGGTTTGCTCACATCAAAACCAAGATCAATACGAGTAGATGCAAAACCTAAATGGGCAGCCTCTATCAAAGACTGTACATAAGTGTTTGGGTAAAACTGGGGGGGGGCTACACCACGATCAGGCACTGGCGCATCGATTGCAGCGGCTGCTACCCAACGCGAGCGATCGACCGCATGACAATGAAATGGTACTTGCACAGCATCAGTATAGAACTGACGAGCCCATGGCTCATAACCAGAAAACTCTGTTTGATTCCCCAAGCCAAATATTTGAGCAGTTTTTTTGGGATTAGCCAACTTAGTCACCCATGCTGACTTTAACAAGCCCTGGGTTTCGATAATCAGATCATATTGAGTGGTTTGCAAGTCTGCTTTAAAAGCGATGTACTCCTGAATACTTTTGATGAATTCACCTCGTTTAAGAGCTTTTTTCCAACGTCGAAATGCCAAAGGAATAATTCGATCAACGCCCTTGAAGTAAGGCCCCTTGTTGATACCATTGGCACTTTTCAAAGGCTCAAGCAAACTAACATAGCCTTCCTCCACCACCCAATCAATTTGAGCATTTGGATACTTGGCACGCAAATCCCAAACAATGGGCAAGTTATGTAATACATCACCCAAGGAAGACAATTTAACAATCAAAATTTTCATAAGTGATATTTTCGCTGAAACCTCGAACGAATTGGTATTTTTCCTATCTTTTTGCTTAAACCGATTAAAATCTTGGCATGACAACACAACAGATTCCAGCATGTCCCATTTGTGGCATGGAAAACACTTATCCTGATGGAAATAATTTCATTTGCCCAGATTGCGCTCACGAATGGTCAGCCATAGCAACCCAAGAGGCAACTGAAGATAAGCGTATTCATAAAGATGCTCATGGCAACATTTTGAACGATGGCGATACAGTCACCCTTATCAAGGATTTAAAGGTCAAGGGCTCATCCCTAGTGATTAAGGGCGGCACCAAAATCAAGAATATTCGCCTAGTCGATGGAGATCATGACATTGACTGCAAAGTAGATGGCCAAAGTATGTTGTTGAAATCTGAATTTATGAAAAAGGCCTGATCAACCCCATCCAGTTGAAAAAAATATTATTTCTTAAATGGAAATAATATTTTTTTAAGCACTTTTCTATAGGGTGATTTTTTTGTAAAAAAATAAGTGGAGTAAATGCGCAATTTATCGTACCAAGAATTAATTTTGTAATTAATTCTTTCCGGACGATTAATTTCTACGATCACCTCTTCAACAAATCGGCTCCATGAATACCTATTTTTTAAAAGAGCATCCATTTGCACACGCTTACTTTCCAAAAATGCCTCGTCCACACTCATCAGATATTGAATGGTTTGAATAGCCTCATCTAGATTCTCACCAGAAATATTCAGAACACCATCAGATTCATAGTAACCACTTCCCACCGGAGCCACAGAAACAAGGCCCATAGCAGCTGCTTCTAAAATAGTGGTGGGATTAGCATCAGCATTACCCATCGTGATATGAAAATCGACTTGAGAGATGAGATCTATCGCAAAAGAACTATTTAAAGTGTGCGGTCCATGTTGAATCAAGTTTTTGAAATGACGGCTAATCGGACCAATCCGATGAAATTCAACATGGGGGAAACAACCAGCCAATCGATCTAAAAAACCAACATTTTTATAATGCGGATGGTTACCAATAAACAAAAATTTTCTCTTACCAGAAAAATTAAATTTTTGCTTCACTCTTGGGAAATTTTCTAAATTAACGGCCAAATCTAATTGAAAAAAATTACCAGCCCACTCTGAGAAGGCTGTATTTTTAACTCCATCTTTCCAATAATTACCCGTGATCGCGATGAATCTATCAACCAATTGAGAATACGGATAAAGATGAGCATAAGACTGTAAATCGGCTGGACAAAATGGGTGAATCATATAAATTCTTTTCCAACCATTTCTTTTAACCAGATTATCAAAGGCAGACTTAGTCTCCCAACGAGGATGACCTAGCAGAATGTCACCTTCTCTGGGTTGAAAATCATCAGGGATACAATCATATAAGTCATAAGGATACACTTCATATCCTTGGCTTCTCAAACCCAAAATAAGCTCATGACCGATGGCATGAGGCGTGGATATCCGATTTTCGTGAGGATAGACAAGATGAATGGTCATAAACTCATCTCAATACAGAATTGATGAGCGCCACAAACCGATCGCCAACCACCTGAGAATCAAAATTTTGATGAAAGTCTTTGAGAGCTTGCTCGGACTTTTGTTTGACCAGTAATGGGTTATTGATAACAGTCATCAATTGCTCAATCCATGCACCACTCACAGCATCAATAACAATGAATGCATTTTGATCATTGATGATATCTTCAGCCCCACCTTTCATATTTGTAATGATTGTCTGAGCATGTGAAAAATGCTGAATAATTTTTATTGGCGATTTGCCTTGATCAAATGGGGTATTTCTTGATGGAGCAAGTCCAACGTTAACTTTAGAGAAAAATAAACGTTGATTGTCGATACTATACGGCAACCACTCATAGGAGAAACTGAGGCGCGGATCCTCACCACACAAAAGAATAAATTTTTTATGATTGGTTAACGCTTGAAATTTTTGAATGTCGGCTTCTATGGTCTTCAAAAGATGTAAGCTTTGGGGGTGCCCCGCCCAACCCAAATAAATTGCCTCTTCATAAACCGCATGATGAGGCACAGAAGGGCTACACATAGGCAATATTCGTACATTACGATTGTGCTTTAGAGCTTCATTGGCGAGATAGGAGTTAGGACACAAAACCAAGTCAGCCAACTGACACACCAACATAAAGCGAAATTCAATCTTTAATCGAGTAATAAAGCCCCAATCTTTTTTAGGCGGCAAATAAATAGCATCATCAAAGTCGTAGATAACTTTACTTCTAAAAAAAATGACGATCAAAAGATAGTAGATAAATGGTAGCTGCTTTTTTTGTATGAATAGCACATCCGGCTGGTTCAATAAATTTTTCCAAAGATAAGAAAAATTCTCCGAAAAACTAACCCTAAAATTACTCTGTAAAATTTCACGGTGAATCATTAAGCGAAAATGCACACTTGGCACAGAAGCTCTGCCAAATGTAATAAATAGGATTCTCTTCTTAACCAAATGCTGATTCATAAAAAATAGCTTTCACAGAAGTCGAAGAATCTTAAAGAACTTCTTCTTCCAGTAGACCAGAGTACCTCGCTTATAAATTCCCAATCCAGTCAAGAAGTGCAAGCATTGCGTCTTCATGAAACCAATTTGCTTTGTTGATTGACTGTAAAAATCTCTGAATACTTCTTGCTTCACCATTGGCAAAACACTTTTCTCAACTAGCCCCCAATACAACATATTGACATAGTATTCATAAACTGATTTTTCAGGCCTGTAAATATCACAGTAACGCACGAGCCCCGATTTGACAACCGATGTGCTTTGCCGCGCCCCCAAATATAAAAGTCTACAAGCATCACGTTGATCTAAGCCATTATCAAACTGATCGTGAATTAATTGAGGTAAATCACGCCATACTGTCAGCGTAGAACGAACAGCAGAAGGAGGTCCCCAGAAGAAAATGTCATAAATTCGATTGGGGTGATAGGCGCGACCAAAATTCAAGCCATTCACCACACCTTCTTGATAGTCCCACTCACGAAATGAGGTTACAAACAGCAAATCGTAGCGACAGCGCATCACTATGTCATAGTGATCGAATTGATCTTCTACCAACTGGAATGATTTATATATCTGATATAACTGGGGAAGCGAGTGGATGGTTAATCGTGAGTACCTATCACTACTCAATATATCAGCATATTCTGAGGCTAGGCCATGTTTCCAGTTATCACCTGCCTCAGACTCATGGGCAACAACATTAAATCCATCAAACGCCTCTTTCAGATATGCATCAATCTGAAAATCTAACTGGGTTGCTTGGCTAATTTTCGACAAATTATGCCCCATTGAGACCCCTGGCTCATTCCAATGAGTGAGGTACACATCCACATCAAGATCACGAGTAAATTCTTTTAGGCCAAGATTGAAGATTGATGCAGAAATCGGTCTTACTTGCCCACTAAAGAGTAACGCAACTTTCAGTTTTTTTTGCATGGCCATTGTTATCTTGACTTAACCATCGATTGACAAGTTGTTTTCAGCTTGAATAAATCTAACTCATTGGGCGTTCCTAAAATATCGACCGATTCCGCTAGGTCCAATCTAAATTTTTGGCCTTGCTTAATTAAGGCGTTATAAATCGGCGCCACATAATATTCACCCATCGCTTGGTGATTATCACTGATTGCCCTCTCCACCGCTTCAAAATAGGATTCTGATTGTGAAAATCCATAAAGCCCAGTCAGTGCATGATTTGAAATCACCACTTTTTCTGCAGTTTCAATCACATCCCCCTCTGGATTGGTGCGGGCATAACTAAAGCGCGGTTCACTAGCTGTAAACGCCCCCATAAAACCATCCACACTCACATTCAATAAATTTTCTCTCAAGGTGTGCGAAGTAAAACGGGTATCGATATTAAAAATAGCAATCGGCGCATTCAGATCCAGGTACTCTCTAGCAAATAAAGTCGTTTCAGCTTGCCCTCTGGTTACCTGGTCAATCAGATGAATACAAACCTCTCCGATCTTGTGAGAGTATTTTTCTTGAATCAAACCTTTCAGATCATATTGAACTGCTTCTTCACGTTGCGCAATAAAAATTATTTTTTTACAAATATCAAGTGGAAGTGAGTCAATGGACCACTCTAGCAAAGTTTTCTCTTTTGCGATCAAGCGCCATTTTGGAAGTACATACCCAGCATCTTTAAAACGACTGCCAGCGCCAGCCATGGTAATCACATAGTTAATCATTTAGTTAACCTAGACTCACTGGAACTTGGCAGATTGCTAGCGTCATGATTGATCTGATTCCAATCCTGAAAACGATAGGCATTGTCATCAATATAAATATCTGCCCATGGTTTACCAAAGTAAATCTCATCATAAGGGACTTGATTTTTGTCGAGCCACTCTATGGTAATTCGACCAATATCAGCAATCACTGCACCCATATTTCCTTGGTGGGTCTTCATTCGCCTAGCTGTATATATAATCAAATAATGTCCAGATTGTTTTAACTGGGTTAGTTTTTCAACGGCGCCAGGCATCGGTTTCAAATGCTCATAGGAATCTGAATCTGATTGTTTTAATTGACAAATCACTCCATCAAAATCAATGCATATGCGCATACTTTTTATAAACCTTATTCAATATACTTAATCCATGTAAATACATGACCACTTGCCGCTCACGATCCTCAGAGTGCAAACTGGCCATCGACATGAATAATAGTGCAACGATGAAATCAATCTCATCGCGATTAACCTTCAAATCACTCAGTAAATCATCCACCAATAACAACATGGTGGCTGAATTTATTCCTGAAAAAACTTCGTAAGAATATTGACCATCATGAACGTCAAATTTAAATTGTCCAGAAACTATAAAGTCGTAGCCATAAATGGCGGAGTGTGCGAATTTAGCTAAATCGTATTTAACATCCCCAGAATGCAAATTCCCCCCATTGGATGACATACCCCCGCGCGGATCAATGAGCCTTACAGTTCCGCCATAGGGATCATACAAGATGTTGTTAAAGCACAAATCTCCATGCATGATGCAATGATCATCATGCCGATATAACTGATCGCAAAATTTCGCAACCCATGGGCGCAAGAAATTCAAAGAATGGTTTTTTTCGCCATTCACCATAACATCTTCATTGCAGATATCAGGGTAACTATTTTTTACCTGCAGGGAAAAATCGTTCACCCGCGCGATTAACTTATTCAGATATAAATCGTCATGCTCAGATTTTGATACAGGCACTCGATGACTCTTAAAGTCAGATAGCAACCTTCTCATTGAGCGCATAAATTGACGCCATTGAGATAAATCAAGATGCCAATATAAAAAAAGTTCAGAGACAACTGGGTAAGCGTAATACTCCATCAATTGGTTAGCGTACCCATCTTTCACATGTACCTCACCAATCTGACGAGGAAACCAAAGCTGAATCTCTTGGGGCAAGGTGGCAACATAAGTCGCCTCATCTAATATTTTTTGAATTTTGTTAGATTTTTTTGAGACCAACCCCTTCACCGTATCAATTTCAATTGAATTGAAATGTCGGCTAGCCACAATTTTTGATTTGGCTTGGTAATAATTCACTGCATGACCAATATCAATCCAATCAGTCAATTGATAAGTGAATCCATGTTTCTCAACCAAACACGCTATTAGCTCGATCAGATCATCACCCGTCAACTGTGCTAGGGCATTGATTAATGCGATTTTAGAAACTTGAAAAATACCAGTAAAAGCATGTCCATACTGAGACTGATCTTTTGAGCTTCTAGAGACAAATTTAATTTGATCTAAGTCACTCAATACAAAAGACCATCCAGCACTGGCGCGAACATCTTTTTCAACCAAATAGGAACTAGGATTGGCCAGCACCGTAGGAATTGTTGTCACAGGACTAACAATCCAATCCTCAATATCAGAATGATTAGCCTCTGCACTTGCCAAACGAAGACTGTCTAATACATGTGAGGTATCTTTTGCAATTATCTTGAGCTTCACTTCAGCGTGATGCGCTCTTGAAACAATATCCCACTGAATTTGAATATCATGCGCTGAGCTAGGATTGCAAACGACAATGATCTCCGATGCTAGATCAGCATAAAATTCAAATAAATATGCAATCGCTGGTCTTAAACCAACAGGAATCATGGCTGGATTGACAGCAGCACTTTGAATAAATGGCAAACGATGTCCAATACTCCCGCCAGCGAGAATGATGAGACCTTTGTTATTTATTTTGCTGTTCAAATCACACTTTCATACCAATCAAATTGACAAAAAAATTTAGAAATCTTTCATGAAATTTTAGGCGAATCTACCCACGACAAGCCCAAAGAATCTTTCTCACTCAGGATTGGCGGCAAGTCAGTCTTAGGCCAATCAATGGCCAAAGTCGGGTCATCCCAACGAATACAGTGCTCTGATTGTGGGTTCCAGTAATCAGTTGTTTTATATAAAACACTGGCATGCTCACTCAACACCATAAAACCATGGGCAAAACCAGGAGGAACCCAATGTTGCTCATTATTTTCTGCACTTAATACCCTTCCGACCCATTGGCCAAAAGTTTCAGAGTTCTTACGCAAGTCTACTGCAACATCAAAAATTGAACCCTCACACACCCGTATCAATTTCCCCTGAACATGTTTAAGTTGGTAATGCAAACCACGTATCACGCCTTTTTTTGAGACCGAATAGTTATCTTGAACAAAAGCAATATCAGCGCCCAACACGGAAGACCATGCGGACAAATTGTGAGCCTCAAAAAAATAACCTCGCTCATCCCGGTGTATGTGAGGCTCAATAATCAATACATCTGAAATAGTGCTGGGAGTAACTTTCATGATGAATAGCGCTTATCTTCGGTTTAGCTCAAGACTTAGCATAGCCGTTGGGATTTTTTGATTGCCAATTCCAACTATCTCGGCACATTTTCTCTAAATCATACTCAACAGACCATCCCATCAATTGTTTGGCAAGCGATGGGTCTGCATAAACTGTGGCAATGTCTCCATCCCTTCTGCCCATGAACTTGTATGGGACTTGAATACCTGTAGTTTTTTCAAACGCATGAACTAGATCTAGCACACTATAACCTTTACCTGTCCCCAAATTCACAGTTAGTGATTGATGACCAGTCATCAAATAATTGAGTGCCTGAATATGAGCTTTGGCCAAATCAACCACATGAATGTAATCACGCACTCCAGTACCATCATGAGTAGGCCAATCATTGCCATAGATTGATAAATACTCCCTCTTGCCCACCGCTACTTGCGTGAGATAAGGCATTAAATTATTAGGAACACCCACAGGATCCTCACCGATTAAGCCACTCTCATGGGCTCCAATTGGATTGAAGTACCTTAAATAAGCAACCCTTAGCCGAGGTTGAGCTATCTCATAATCACGTAGGATTTGCTCGCACATGTATTTTGTCCAACCATAAGGGCTGGTTGATCCCAATCTCATTCCCTCCACATAAGGAATTGAGTTATTGGGATGATAAACAGTCGCAGATGAACTAAAAACCAGCTTATTGCAGTCATATAGACTAGCAACTCTCAATAAGTTTAATAGGCCATTGATATTATTTTCATAATATTTAATGGGATTTTGAACCGACTCACCAACAGCTTTATATGCGGCAAAATGAGTGACCCCTTCAATCGGATATTTCTTGTAAACCTTATCCAAGAAATGACTGTCACAAACATCTCCTTGCTCAAAGTAGATTTCTTGATTAGCAAGAGTTCGAATCCGCTCTAACACCAAGGGATTGGAGTTGGAAAAATTATCAATACCGATGACTTGATAGCCTGCATTCAGCAATTCTAGCCATGTGTGCGATCCAATATAGCCCGTTGCACCCGTTAATAAAATCATATATTCACCATTCAATCATTAGCAGCAATAGTGGTTGGGGTATAGGCGGCAATATAGCTTTTTACTTGATCTTGCCATGCCGGGCATGTCTTCGATGGCGCAAGTATAGACAGCAACTGCTTTAACTTAGCATTATTCATCCTTGAATTATAGGGGCGCCTCGCTTTTAATAAAGCATCCTTTGTCTGCATAGATGAAACATTTTTCACACTTACTTTGATGGGCCACCCCATCAAAGATGCTTCGTTGATCAAAAATAATGTCAGCTCATGCCAAGAAATTTCTCCATCAGGCACGGCATGATAAATCCCAGATTCCGCTTTGGATAAACACAGGATTTCTGCCAGCTCTGCCAACCATGCCGCAGAGGTTGGCACACCAAATTGATCCGCAACAACTTGCAACACTTCTAACTTCATCGCCCGCTGTAATATCGTGCGTATAAAATTATCCCCATCCCCATACACCCATGATGTTCGCAAGATGAAATATCTAGATAAGCTATTTAAATCAACTTCTTGACTTGAATGTTGTTGTAATAAAAAAGCTTTTTGTATTAACTCCTCACCAGCTAATTTACTTTGTCCATAAATACTTAACTGGTCCACTGGCCCCGCAGGATCAGTTTCAAGATATGATCTTTGTTGCGTGTCTCCAAAAACGTAATCAGTGGAGTAATGAATCAAAACTCCATCAGGGACATGAACGATGTATTGAGCCATCACATGAGGCGCTTTAGCATTAATGGCAAAAGCAAGCTCAGATTCACTTTCGGCAACATCTACCGAGGTATAAGCTGCCGCATTGATGATGCATTGCGGCCGATACTTATGTAGAACCTTCACAAGTTCATTTTGATTAGATAAATCACAATCAGAACGGCCCAAGAATATGACAGGCTGCCGCACACTTTGTAAGCCGACTTGCAATACTTTGCCCACTTGCCCATCACGACCAAACACCAAAATAGGTCTACTATGGCTCAAATGCTGAAAAGAATGATCGGGCATAGGTAGAGTTAATAACTTGTTAATGAATGATGTTATTTGTCACCCAATGACTATCAAGATAATCAAAACTCTGAACCCACTCTTGATTGTCACAATACCACTCCACTGTCTTTTGCAAACCAGATTCAAAGGTTTCAATAGGCCTCCAAGCAAGTTCGCGCTCTAACTTACTTGAATCAATCGCATAACGACGATCATGCCCCAAGCGATCTGTTACATAAATAATTTGTGAGGCATATTGCGATCCATCGATTTTTGGTTTTAAGCGATCTAGCATGGCACAAATCATCAATACTACTTGTAGATTGGTCTTCTCATTTCTACCACCGACGTTGTATGTCTCACCTAATTGACCAGCTTGCAACACCTTAGCGATTGCCGTGCAATGATCTTTAACGTACAACCAATCACGAATTTGTTGACCATCTCCATAAATAGGTAATGATTTACCAGCAAGAGCATTGAGTATTACTAAGGGAATCAATTTCTCTGGAAATTGATATGGCCCGTAATTGTTTGAACAATTGATTGTTAAGACTGGCAACCCATATGTATGATGCCAAGCCCTCACCAAGTGATCTGATGCCGCCTTCGATGCTGAGTAAGGGCTACTAGGTTGATATGGATCAAGCTCCGAGAAACCAGGCCGTAAAGGCGCTAATGATCCATATACCTCATCAGTTGATACATGCAAAAACCGAAACTCCTGCTGCTGATCTTCTGTCAACCCTTCCCAGTAAGATCGTGCTGCCTCCAACAAATTGAAAGTGCCAACTATATTGGTTTGAATAAAGTCATCAGGGATGTTAATTGATCGATCCACATGCGATTCTGCTGCAAAATTTATAATGGCTCGAATCTGGTACTTCTTTAATAAAGATACAACCAAATTACGATCACCAATATCGCCATGCACAAAAATATGACGCTCATTTTTTTCTAGCGATTCAAGGTTTTTTAAGCCTCCGGCATAAGTCAGTCTATCAAGATTGACAATCGCTGCAGCAGTTGGATTAGCCAACCAATCCAAGACAAAGTTGGCTCCAATAAAGCCTGCCCCACCCGTGACCAAAATCATATGAGTCAAATAACACCTATTAAACAATTACCATTATTTTCACACAGTATCTCAATTAAACATTCAGCCACCGAATGAAATGGCCGACCCGAGAATATCTCTCAGGGCAGCCACTCAAATAAAACCTTAATTGTTAAAGAAAGTAGTGTTTTTAACGAGAAAAACACTGCATCAAAAAATACTAAGTGCTTGATTCAGATCTAGAATCAGGCATTTCGTTTCTCTCAGAATCCTCTAAAACAATCACCTCTGGCTTAATCTTTAGGCGATGTAAGAACATCAAGTGCTCATCCTGACTCTTACGCAACTTCATATAACTATCTAACAGTGATTGATAAACACGACGCTCCTTCATGATGAAGTCATCATGATGATCACTATGACGCAACTCCTGCTTTTGTAAAAATAGCCAAGATGCCATCATGACCCTAATCTTTGGCTTGAAATCGTAAAAGTTTGCCCTGAAGTACATGTGTGCAGCGTATTTGCGAAGCAGCTTTAAAACCAAGTTAGGCTGGTTCTGCCACTCAATATTCAAATCATTACCATGCGACATAAAAAATGAAACACTCACCATACCCTGGCTCCAAATATTTGCACCCTTGAATAAATCTGGATACTGCCGCCATACGCCGTTGTAGTTGTTCATGCCTTTGGCATTGGCCAGAAATTGCTCATACTGATACATCACAATGTGGGCATCCTGAACATCTTTTTTTGCAATTTTATGATTAGGGTTCAACAAATAATCGGGTGCAAAAGGAACAAAGCGCTCATCCACATCAATCATGGCGGCCAACATATTGGGCTTTAACTCACCAATCTTTTCATCAATCCTAAACGAGAATTTCAGCTCTAAGCGTTCAATGCGCCACAAACTATCAACGATTTGATTCGCCATATTTTTCTGAATAATGTCACCCGGCTGCAAAGCTTTATGAACATCCTTGCGCAGTCTGTTGTATTCAGCCTCATCTTCAAAAGGCAGAATTTTTGTTTTGGCGTAACCGCCATGCTTTAATGCATTCAGACTAGAACGATACTTGCCTGGTAGGCTCTTAGGACCTGTGCGGCCCAAAATATGAATTGCCATCTTTACCTCCTATCAATTTATCAAACCATATGGTCAGTCAAAATCCAGAGGTGTAGTCACGCACTTATTATTTTAAAACTCACGTATTTATTTTTTGGGCATTGTCACAAAGATAGAACGCCGTTTATCGATGATTTTAGAGAGGCGATTCACATAACGACGGTATTTATTGAGGGTATCCAAAACATTGTTAATACCAACGCTAGCCATAATGGGTCCAGCAAACTTAACATAGGGTGTTTCGAGTTCACCTCGTCGATTTAATCGAGGTTTTTTATTGAAAGCTTGCATCCAAATTGAACTGAGAGAACTCAAGAGATAAGTCGTTTCCTCTGAAAGTTTGGGCCGGCCTGCTTTGGGTCGTCTAGGACGCACCCCCATCAAGACCCCACTTTTGGGGCAATACAAATTCTTTTTGGTTTTTTGATCGACTCGTAGATAGCGAAGCACTTCAAGGATTTTATGTTCTGCTAACTGGCGCTGTATATATGGGAACTTAGCATCTCGAATCTGATCATGAACAAGTTGCTTATACAAAATCACCATTACTTTCTCCAGCGGACTCCAGCTTGTGAATCTGGTGAACCAATGAATTCAACACCTGCATCTTCGAAAGCTTTTCTCAATGACTCAAGAGTTTTAGCTTGAGCATTAGGGACACCATCTTCAGCTTCCAATCTCATCAAAGTTGAAAAACCTACGCCGGATTTCTCAGCAAGTTCTTTTCCAGTCCATCTCAAGAAAGATCTAGCAGCACGAATTTGATCACTTGTAATCAAGTAAATAATACCCTATAATGAGTAATGATTACTCAATTTAGAGTTTTCATTACTTAGATTGGAGGAAAATATGCTTAATAATCAAGATTTTGCCTTGTTGCGAGCCAAAAGTCTAGGTGGCTCGGATATTGGTGCGGTACTGGGTTTATCCAAGTATCGAAGTGCTGTGGATGTGTGGATGGAAAAAACAGGTAAAGAAGTCGGGGCTCGAGATTCTTTGCCTTTACGCTTTGGTCAGTTCGCTGAGGAGTTTGTTGCTTCTGAATATGCATTGGCTACTGGCTCATCTTTAGCTATTCATGAAGTAGCAGTGATTCATGCGCAGTATGAGTACATACATGGGCACATCGATCGATTTGTTTTAGATGGGAGTGTCCCTTTGATTGGTGAAGATGGCTGTATTAATGCGTCACGTATTTTGGAATGTAAAACAGCGAATCCATTTGCTCAATCAGACTGGGGAGATCCCGGTAGTGATCAAGTACCTCTGTCTTATTTAGTGCAATGTGTTTGGTACATGATGTTGACGGGGGTTGATCGAACTGATTTAGCGGTTCTGTTTGGTAATGCCGACTTTAGGATTTATGAGATCAGTCGAGATCTTGAGTTAGAGCAGATGGTCTTAGAACGAGCCGTATCTTTTTGGGAGAACCATGTTCTGACGGATACACCCCCTGCTGCCACATCAGAGTCTGACTACAAGACACTGTTTGGTAAATCCACGGTGAGTAAATCTGTAGAAGCTCCTGCAGAGACTTGTGAACTCATTAAGAAGCTCAAGTCTTTGAATCAACAAATAGACTCCTATGAACAAGAAGTCAGCAGCATCAAGCAAAGCATCATGGGACAGATGCAAGATGCAGAAGTACTGACGTTTCATGGGCAGACCTTGGCCACCTGGAAGGCACCTAAGCCTTCTCTTCGATTAGATGCCAAGAGACTAACGGAAGAATATCCTGATTTAGTTCATCAGTACCAAATACCTATTCAAAACAGTCGTCGCCTAGTCATCAAGGAGCTCTCATGAAAGCACTATCAACGGCTATTAATACGCTTTGCCAAACTTTAGGTTTAGACCCTGAAGAAGTTCAGCTTTGGTTAGATCAACACTTAGGGGTGCCACTCTATCCTCAGGTTCAACTATTGAGATTAGCCAATAAGTACCAGTTAGATCCCTTATCGGATGAAATTGCTTTATTACAAAATCAAGACCAAACCTACCAACCCTTCATCACGATTGATGGTTGGTCCAAACTCATTAACAATCATCCCCAATATGCAGGAATGAGTTTAAGAGACTCCACAGAACTCATTGATAGTATCCCGACTTGGATGGAATGCACCATCTATCGGAATGACAGAATCCTGCCCATCGTGATCAAGGAATATCTAGAAGAAGTTAGAACCAACCATCCATCTTGGCAGCAGATGCCAAGACGAATGCTCAGGCACAGAGTGATACAGCAATGTGCACGGTTGGCTTTAGGTATTTCAAATTGCGAGGCATTATCAGAAAACCTCTCAAAAACAGTTAACTTGCCTAGCAATCAATTAAATGGGAACAGAATGTCTATCTTAAAAGAAAGCTTACAAAGAAAAAATCCAGTTGAATCAAATTAATTTTGATGAATTTGGCGCAAGAAATCTTGATATGCACTTGCCAATCCATCTACCAAATTAATCTTTGCACGCCACCCCATTCCTGTGATTCGGTCACTATTCATTAGTTTTCTGGGCGTACCATCTGGCTTTGTTGAGTCAAAAGTAATTTCTCCTTGATAACCCACTGTCTCACCTATAAGCTGTGCCAATTCTTTAATAGTGATATCTGAGCCAAAGCCAACATTGATATGATTTTGCATAGGCTTTGTATGTTGATCATAAGTTGACTTATCTAAATTCATTATAAAAATAGAGGCTGCAGCCATATCATCAACATATAAGAATTCACGCATAGGAGTTCCCGTTCCCCAAATGACCACTTCTGGTGAATTTTTCTCTTTCGCCTCATGAAAACGTCTAATCAATGCAGGAATTACATGACTATTTTCAGAATGGTAATTATCTCCTGGACCATAAAGATTTGTTGGCATCACAGATCTGTAATCAACACCATGTGATTGCCCATATTGGCGATTGTAACTTTCGCATAATTTAATACCTGCAATTTTCGCAATCGCATAAGGTTCATTGGTTGGCTCTAACTTGCCGATCAATAAAGCATCCTCAGCCATTGGCTGTGGTGCCATCTTTGGATAAATACAACTGGACCCTAAAAATAGAAGCTTTTTAACACCATTCTGAAAAGCTTGATGAATCACATTGGCTTGAACAATTAAATTTTCATATATGAAATTGGCTGGATAAGTATTGTTTGCATGAACCCCCCCCACCTTAGCGGCTGCCAAATAGACCTGATGAGGCTTTTCTTCTTTGAAAAAATTGACAACCGATTGTTGATTGCAAAGATCCAACTCTGCATGAGTTCGCGTCACAATATTAGTAAAGCCGTTGCTCTGCAATTGACGCACTATGGCTGAACCCACCATCCCCCGATGACCGGCCACATATATTTTTAGATCTTTATTCATATAAAAAAGGAATGGTGATTGTGATTGATTTAATTCTCTTTACCCACATGAACAGCATAGCCATGATCTTTTAATAAAGCATGCTGTTTAGCCTGTTCCAAATCATGTGCAACCATTTCTTGAATCATTTCATCCAAAGTAATCTCTGGTACCCAACCCAATTTCGCTTTGGCTTTAGCAGGATTACCCAATAAAGTTTCCACTTCAGTCGGGCGGAAATAATGAGGATCTACTTTCACAACCACATCTCCTACTTTTATTGCAGGAGAACTGTCACCATTGATACCAGATACAACAGCACGCTCATCAACACCTTGGCCTTCAAACTTTAAAGTAATCCCCAATCGGGCAGCACTCTTGGCAATAAATTCTCGCACAGAATATTGAACACCTGTAGCAATGACAAAATCTTCAGGTCGCTCTTGCTGCAACATCATCCATTGCATGCGCACATAATCTTTCGCATGCCCCCAATCGCGAAGCGCATCCATATTACCCATGTACAAACATTGCTCTAAACCTTGAGCAATATTGGCCAAACCGCGAGTAATCTTTCGTGTCACAAAAGTTTCACCACGACGAGGGCTCTCATGATTAAATAAAATACCGTTGCAAGCATACATTCCATAGGCTTCACGATAGTTGACAGTAATCCAATACGCATAAAGCTTTGCAACTGCATAGGGCGAACGAGGGTAAAACGGTGTGGTTTCTTTTTGAGGAATTTCTTGCACCAAACCATAAAGCTCAGAAGTAGATGCTTGATAAAAACGAGTCTTCTTTTCCAAACCTAAAATACGAATGGCCTCCAAGATGCGAAGCGTTCCCATACCATCGACATCAGCAGTGTACTCAGGAGACTCAAACGAGACCGCCACGTGGCTCTGTGCACCCAAGTTGTAAATCTCGTCAGGTTGTGTTTGCTGAATAATTCGGGTGAGATTAGATGAATCCGATAGGTCACCATAGTGCAACACAAAGTTACGATGATCAATATGCGGGTCTTGATAGAGGTGGTCTACTCGATCCGTATTAAATAATGAGGCTCGACGCTTAATACCGTGAACGAGATAGCCTTTTTCAAGCAAGAACTCTGCCAAATAAGAACCATCTTGACCAGTAACCCCTGTGATCAACGCAACTTTTTGTTTGCTTGTATTTTTAGTCATTTCTGCTCAATCATTTAATTATTTAACTACGTCCATACGTATCTTCAAAACGAACAATATCGTCCTCACCCAAATAACTACCTGATTGGACCTCAATCATTTCTAGATCGGTTTTTCCAGGATTTTCTAAACGATGCTTGACTCCAATGGGGATATACGTCGATTGATTTTCTTCTAACAAAAAGACATCTTCACCATTAGTGACTTTTGCAAGTCCTTTAACCACTATCCAATGCTCAGCACGATGGTGATGCATTTGTAAACTCAAACTAGCTCCAGGTTTAACAGAAATACGTTTTACCTGGAAGCGCTCCCCCATATCAATGGAGTCATACCAACCCCAAGGGCGAGCCACTCGACGATGTGTCACAGCCTGAGATTTGCCGTCTTTTTTGAGTTGGGCCACCACATCTTTCACCCGCTCTACGTTTTCAGAGGATGCCACCAATACAGCATCGGGTGTATCCACAATCACTAAGTCAGAGGTACCGAGCGCCACCACAGGTCGATCTGGTGCATTGATATAGGTATTTTTAGCTTGAACAGCCAAACCTTGGCCGTTAATTCGATTGCCAGATTCATCTGTTGGAGATAAAGTGGCCACGGCGTTCCAACTACCGACATCACTCCAAGCACCATTAAACGGCACAACCGCCACCTTATCGAAATGCTCCATCACTGCATAGTCGATTGACTCAGATCGGCAAGAAAGAAAAGGTTCTTTATTGGGTCTAACAAAGTCACCATCAATCTCTTGGTTATGCATGGCCTGCTGACAAGCACTCAGAATATCAGGAGCATGCTTACTAAGTGCCTCGAGCAAGGTTGATGCAGTACACAAAAAGATCCCAGCATTCCAAAGATAGTTGCCTGATAAAAGCATGGCTTGTACTTTTTCAAGGGCTGGCTTTTCTTCAAAACGCTTCACAGCATAAGCATTGATTTCACCTGATCCCACATCAAGAACATCACCTTTTTGAATATAGCCATACGCAGTACTTGGAAAGTTTGGTTGAACTCCAAAAGTCACAATAAATCCGGCATTTGCAGCTGCGACACCAATCTCAATGGTTGAAACAAAGGTATCTATATCCGGTACAAAATGATCCGAGGGTAAAAACAGCAAAAGATCTGATGAAGATCTACCCAGCATTAGAGCAGAACTTGCCATTGCAGCTGCAGTATTTCTTCCAGCAGGCTCTAATAAAATTGAAGCTGAGTTATTTTTTGATTGAGAATCATAGTTCAACATATCTTGGACAAAGAAACGATACTCTTCATTAGTAATACAAATCGGAGTGCTAAATGAGCTGACTCGATCTAAAGTGAGCTCGAAAAGACTCTTACCCTCAATCAAAGGAACAAATTGCTTAGGATAAGATTCGCGCGATAGAGGCCATAAACGAGTGCCAGAACCACCGCAGAGAATAATAGGATTGATTTTTATAGACATCTCTTCATTTTAAATATATTTACTAGGCGGTCAGAATCGGACAAAAAGCAGTATACATGGCATTAGCGAGCCATTCTCCTTATCTAACCCAGTAGACAATCAACATCCATCAAGCTGAACTTCTCTCTAAATGAGAATGAGTCCGTTTTGTAAATTTTGATATTTTGAGAAATGGCAGATTCAAAAAAACTAAATCTAAATGCGTCTTATTTATATTTAAAGCTAAAAAAGTAGAGGTTGTTCTTTTATTCGGCGCCACTTCCATCAGCTGAATTAATAACATTTACATTGCGCGTTGCCACATCAACTACCTGCATCTTACGTTTCCACTCTTGGTGTTTACGTAGCTCGGTCAAGGTGCGATAAAAATTACGTCGCAGATCATCAAATGCCCTGCTCGGCCTTTCGTTTTACATCAGCTCCATTAAGCGTTTATCTTTAACGGCTTGCAACTCTTCTTCAATTTTGGCTCGATTATCACAGAACCAAATCGTTTGCCGCAGGTCCTCAATCACCTCCCTTAAGAAATAAGTCCCAAAGAGCTCAGCCTCCCCATCATCATTTTCAATCTCATAGCGCAGCACATTCTTGGCTGTTGGATTGGTAAATTCATAGTGATTAATGAACTCGACCAACTTTTATGAATTAATGGACGAGATTTCTCAAGACCTTCTAAATCTTCAACAGTCGCACCCTTGACTTGGAGTTGCTCGGCATAATCTATAGCCCACTCCGCATCACTCCTTAGATCGTCCGTAAAGCCAGTTAGGCGATTAAGGTTAGTCCACTCGATGAGATGAGAGAAACTTCGTTTCATGCTTATCCAAGAAACCTAAAGGTTCATTTAGACGAGAAAGAGTAAAACGTAATTCAAGATTTTCAAGACGAATCTTTTTCCAGGCTAATACAGCCACGCACCATTGCAATCTCTGCCATATCTTCTGGACGAAAGTCTTTTATGAATTGATCCTCAATTTGTCGAAATTGAGACTCGTCTTCGCCCGGCAAAATTAACGTATTGGAATAGGCGCCAGTTTTAAGTGCATTACCCGAGGCCACCTTTTTACCCTCATCCGTTCATGGGCCACCCGAGCGATTTGATTTAGTGACGGATGAGGACTTGGCCATAATTTAGTCTTTGTTAAACAGTCGCACACCAGGACCATCATCAGGAGAGCCAATAAATTCGATGCCAGCATTCTCAAGGGTACGCTTAACGGAATCAAGCGTCTTGATATTGGCTGACGGTACACCTTCAAAGGATTCTAGGCGCACAAGGGTTGTAAAGCCAATTCCAGACAATTCAGCCAGTTTTGCCGTTGTAAGGCCGAGCAATGCACGTGCAGCCTTAATTTGACCACTTGTAATCAAGATTTTGCACAACTAGAGCCTAAAAGTCCAGATAAAAGAAGCTTGTTAAAAATACTAATCCAGGCCCGAAGGAATCTAGCTTCTCATTAGTCCCAAATCGAGATACAAAACTTCTTCAAAAAACTATAGAAAAAATTGAGGGCGCCTGCGCGCCAGCAACAATTTGAGCCTACCGAGCTGACTTTAGTGATTTCATCCACTTTTGCAACGATATAGATTCAAATGCATTACCTGCCCAGCCGCATTTAGTTGTTCAATATATTGCGAAGCTTACAGACGGCAGCAGATCTTCTTCGAGTATTCGCAGAGCCTTGTGCGGACTGTCTGCGATACACAGACTTAACCGATTTGAAGATCCCACCAAAGATCCCGATGTCATTCTAGAAATGCGCAGAATGCATCGCAAGTTAGGGCGATCATCTAAACAGGCCAGGGGCATCAATGCCGATACTTTAAAAAAGTTACTTTTAGCCACCGAAGACTCAATTAGAGGAATACGGGATCGGGCTTTATTACTTGTTGCTTATGACACTTTATGCAGGCGAAGTAAGCTAGTATCTCTGCGAGTCAAGGATGTCAAAACAAATATTAAGAATGATATTGAGACTTCATCCATTCTCCTAAGGAGAAGCAAGACAGACCAAGACTTAACAGGTAGGTGGCTGCACATAAACGAAGGAGCTCACATAGCATTAGCAGAGTGGATGAAGAAACTTCCAGAAGGACAAGAGATGTTATTCTGCGGGCTAAACCGAGCGTTAGATACAAGCCCACAAATTGGTGTGGGACAGATTAACCGCATCTACAAGAAAATAGCCAGAAAAGCTGGCTTGAATGAATCTGAAATTAAGAGCATCAGTGGCCATTCAATGAGGGTGGGGGCAACTCAGGATTTACTTAATTCTGGGGCCAGCTTGCCAATTATTATGCAGCGAGGAAGATGGTCAAAAACAGATACAGTCATGAGATATCTAGAACACAGCCTCTCTAACAGCTAGGATGTAAGCAATCTGAAATACATATCCCAGTAAAAAATTCCATATTCAAAAACTATTGGAATAAATTATATTGCAATCTAAAAACATAACTTGATCTTCATGCCGCTGTCATACAATGTTATAAAGATAGTAAATTAAAAAAATGGGGTGTATCACTTAGATGCTAAATCAAAACCTAATTAATAAGTATTTGTCACAACCCATTAATGGTCTAAATGAGTATCTAACTCGCATATCTTTATTACACCCCAATCATAAGTTCCTGAGGGGAGCAACTCAAGCAGACTATATTAGGCTTACTAATTTATTAAAACAAATCGTTATTTCGGAAAGGAAGACGCCAAACCAAATCGACATACTGGATTGGGGTGCAGGGAAAGGGCATATCTCCTATTTACTTAAATTAGCAGGATTTAATGTTACAAGCTGCGATTTATTGGATGTTAAAGGGGGGGATAATGCCTTTCGTCACGCCACACCAATACTTAATGATCACCAAATACCAGTAATACCCTTAACAGATGATTGTGAGCTCCCATTTGCTAATGCTTCTTTCGACATTGTGGTCAGCTTCGGGGTGTTGGAACATGTTGCAGATGACCATCGATCATTGTGCGAAATTCGTCGGATCTTAAAACCAAATGGCATTTTCTTTTTTTGCTTTTTACCATATTCGCTATCCTGGACACAGAGACTAGCTCATATTAGGGGTAACTATTATCACGATAGACTTTACAGCATTAAAAAAATTAAAAAACTAGCTCTTGAAAGTGGGTTTGAGCCTCACGCAATATGGCACGGTCAATTCTTACCAAAAAATTCATTGCCTCACAATAATTACATTGAACAAATTGACAGATTTTTAACTACACAAACCCCCTTGAGGTACTTAGCAACCAATCTAGAGGGCATTTTTATTTCTCGGTGATCTAGGGTTGATCTCTATACATGATATCTAGTACCGTTTTTTAGGCAACAGCTTTTAGGTGTTGTAGAGAATTTTTTCAATATCTCTTCATAAAAATAAATTTATTTATCCTTAAAAATTCAACGTAAGGATTCAATGGTTTAATACCAAAAAAATTATCATCAAAAGCAATCGGATTAAAACTATTAGACTTCAATTGCGAAGATAGCTGCATTGTTAGTGGCCACCACCTTTAACAATCAATAAAAAACCCCTCCAAATAATCAAGAGGTCCAAACATAATAATCCAAAAGAAGATCGCTTTAGATATTGATCAAGGTACATGTATTCATAAATTGGATTCCCCATTTCAGGCGTACCTTTGTTGATGTGGCCCAAGCCTAAAAGACCTCCGCGCAAGAGTAATCGCGTCACATTTCCTTGCGCCCTATCTCTCTCATAGTGCAAAACAGATAGAGGACGCGGGCCAACAATGCTCATATCACCTTTAATCACGCTCCAGAACTGAGGCAATTCATCAAGATAAAACTTCTTAACAAATTGACCCACATACGTTCGACTATCAGGGGTCCACTCAGCGGAATAAGCAATCCAATCGTGCCGTTTAGCACCTTCTGGATCGATGTATTTAGTCTTGATAAGGCGAATTTTATATTTTGGGATTATTTTTCCAGCGCTCACTCCGTTGTAATAGAAAAACATGGGCCCAGCATTCTCTGGAATTAACCAACCCTCAATCAAAAAAGCAAGCTTTAATAACAATAAAACTGGAGCGGCAATCACCAAAAAAAAGCATGCAACAATCTTATCAAAGAGAGTCTTAAAAAAACGTGGTGGCAATGTTTCTTTAAGCTCGAAGATATGGGGATATTTTTTCAATATCTCAGTTGTAGGGGGTGAGTAGGGGAAAGCCTCAGTTGGCTCGATAACTTTAGATTCCATAGATAAGGTGATTTAATAAAAAACTATCGCCACTCCTCTGGGCAGTCGTTTTTCCAGTCAGCAAAAGCGCTATCAAGTGAATACTGGAATTGATAACCATGTTCTACCAAATAAGCAGGCAGGATATTGTTGGATCGTACGAGCTTGCGAATGCGTACTGGACTAAAAGGGTGCTTGATACCAAGAGGCCCAGCAAAAACATCAATTAAATGAGCGGCCCCCATCAACACCCTATAGGGAATTGATGGGTAAAAGTATTTGATTCCCTGCGTCTTACAAATGGATTTGACATACTCCTCAATACTTGGCCCAGGATTCATCGTCATATTAAATAAACTTACAGTCTCCCCATTTATCTTTTGCTGCTGCAATACCCACCACATAGCATTGCAGAGCTCCTTCACATAGACTCCCGCCTTGCGGGTGGATTTATTGCCCATAAAAAAGAAATATCGATGTATTACTGCCTTAATTAGACGGGAGACATTACCACCCTCTCCTGGCCCAAAGACAACCCCGGGCCTAACAATTACTAAGCGGCGATTATTTACATCTTTGGCTTGCCAGATTTGATGAATCTTCTCAGCAACTAATTTTGATGACCCATATGCAGTCACTGGTATTGGCAATGTTGCTTCATTTTTAATAGATTCGCTCACTCCATAAGGAGAAATTGAACTAGAAAAAATGATATTTTGACAGCCAATCCTCTCGGCAAATCTACAAACATTTTCTGCGCCTAACAGATTGGTTTCGAAATACTCACGATCTTCATGTCCAGGCTCACGATGAATGGCAGCAAAATTGCATATTAAATCAATTTCACCTTGTGGCAAAAAATTAACTAAATCCTTTTGTATATTAAAAAATTCGCATCGAATTTCACTCCGATTTATTAGGGACACCTTACGATATAAACTACTTTTACTATCTATGGGCTCAATGTCAACCAAGTACAGCTGAGATACTAATTTAGCATCTAATAAATATTTAGAAAAATGTGATCCTATAAACCCAGCCCCCCCAAAGATTACAACTTTCATGTTAAATCTCCAGGAAAAATTTGCGTCTCGATTTTATCTATGAACTGTTTAAATTTAGTATGAAATACTTCAACATCAAATATTTTTGCATAATTGTGTAAAAGTTGTGGGTTGAATAACGCAGGCATCTTCTCAAACCTCTCTATTGCCTCAATAAGAGCCTCTGATGTTTGCTCATAGAATAGAATTCCAGTTTGAAGATCTATAACGGATTCAACTGCACCCCCTTTGGCATAAGCGATAACTGGCGCTCCAGCTGCCATTGCCTCAATAGGGACAATCCCAAAATCTTCAATGCCAGGGAATATTAGCCCTTTGCACCGCTCTAGATATTCCTTAACAACTGCAAATGGCTGTCTTCCCATGAATGTAATATTATTTTTAGAAAATTTTGACAGCGACTGATATTCCTCACCCTCACCTATAACAACTAAAGGAAGACCTAGAGTATTAAAGGCATCAATAGCAATATCAACTCTCTTGTAAGAAACCAGCTGGCCCAAATATAAGTAAAAATTTTCACGAGGAACATTCGGATCGAATTTCTCGACAAAAACAGGTGGATTTATAACTACAGATTTTCTGCGGTAAAATTTGCCAATACGAGAGCTAACAAAGTTTGAGTTAGCAATAAAGAAATCTACTCTATCGGCTGAAAGTCTGTCATATGCCCTTAGATAGTGAGCAATTAACGGAAAAATATTGCGAACAAAAAAACCGGAGCGGCTTAAGTATTCTGGGTACATATCCCAAATGTATCTCATGGGTGAGTGGCAATAGCAAATATGAATTGCATCAGGACGAGTGATGACGCCCTTAACAGGCCCAGACTCGCTGCTTATCACGAGATCATATTTCGATAAATCCAACTGCTCCAAAGCAAAAGGCATGAGAGCTATGTATTTTTGATAAAGTTTTTTTGCAAAGGGCAATTTAGATATAAAAGTACTATAAATTTTTCCCCTAAAGAATGGCGCCAAATTTTTCTTCACCAGTTCTTCATCACAGACGTGAATATATAAATCTGCATGGGGATAGATTTTTAGTATTTCAGTGACAACAGCCTCCCCACCCCTATTAGAAAGCCACCAATAATGCAGTACAGCAACTTTTTGCATAGTAAATATTTAAATATTTTAATTATATAAATTTAGCATTGCCTATCCGTTATACAATTTTCCACTAAATAACTGCTTTTATAAAAAATTGTGAGGTTAATTAAGGCCTAATTATTATATAGTAACGGCCTTGTTGTTTATTGTAAGCATATTTAGATTTTAAAAACAATTTATTACCACTACTTAGAATATTTTTACTTGAGTAGAAATTTAAGTAAGTCTTATCCCAAATATTTGTTTTAATCTTTAAATATTTTTTTATAAAATTTTTAAAGCCCTGGATAATAGGGCTATAATGCTTTCCAACATATTCTGTAATAAGTATTTTTCCACCTGGTTTTAAGAGCGGCAGTATATTTTGAAATAGACTTTCAATGTTTTGGAAGTAATTTATTGAATCCTTAATTAAAATATAATCAAAAAATTTATTTTTTGATTTCAGTTGATCGGCCGTACATAGATAAAAAGGGAAATCCTCAACCAATCTTTCATGTCTAATTGGGTCCACCCCATGATATTCAACCTTCAACTCACCCCTAATTAAAGCTTCTCCGCAGCCAACCTCTAGAAGTCTTTGCCCCTCTTTGGAAAAACTATTCAACCATGTGGAAACATACATTCGCTGCTCAATCCAAGAATTCTCATTGTCTTGCATTCCAGAAAGCATTGATCTAACTTCCTTAATTTTGGCAACCTTAATACCCGTTTTCTTTTTCATATCTTAGATTAATTTCAGTTATTTACAATAAATGCTGTTAATGCTTTGGCAAAAATTGTTGCCTATATTTATCAATTAACCCGCTCAAGTTTTCACTTAAAAATATTCGACTGTATTTGAATAGCATAAATATTGATGGGATTTGTGCGTAGCGCTTACTAAAAATCCAATTTTGCTTAAAGTTATAGTAAGAATTAAAGGCGGTAAGAGAGTTTTTAATCCCCTTTAAGCCATTGTTAAAAAAGCTAAGGCTAAACCGCGCAGTGGTTATCATATTTACATACACTATCGATTTACAGTCTATTATTGATTTGAATCCCCTGAATCCCGCATCCAGAGAAAAATCTTCATCAGCCAAATATTGGGGGAAAGAACCGGCATCAAAACGGCACCCCCTCATAAATGCTTTCCAGGGGATAATTAAAAGTCGCCCGAAGAGGTACTGAGTCTCCAAAAATCTTGACTCTGGTCTATTCCAAACAGTCCCCTGTTTTCGGTTAGGCCTAGCGCATCCAAGCAGAAAGTCATAGCGCGCGCCACAAAAATACACACGAGACTCGCCCTCTATCTCTGAATCACATAGCAACTGGAGAGCTCCGATAATACTATTGGGCTGTAGTTCAGAAGCCTCAATCAAGCTATCTAGCGCGTTGGGATCAAGATCTACATCATCGTTCATAACGATTACACGATCCCCAGGATTTGCGTATTTCTCAATATGAACAATTCCTAAATTTATACTTTCAGTCCACCACATGTTCTGATCCCCATCAACAATCCTTACCTCTGGAAAAAGACGTTGAATATCAATCTTAGTATTATCTGTAGAACCTGCATCAACAACTATTACCTGAACACTGTGGGAATCTAGCTGTGACAGTACCTGAGATAATGTGTTACTGAGAATGTTCTTGCGGTTATGTGTTGGAATAAGAACAAAGACTTGCGACATAGATTTGGGGAGTATCTTATTTAGAGGAAATGACGAATCAAAAACATGCCCACATTTCGACGCAAAATTTGAAAAAATTTATGCGGCAGGTAAACCAAAGCAATCAGAATAAGGAGAATGTTTCCAAATTTTTCAGCATGAAATAATACACGGGAATAGCCATACTTAAATTCTCCTACGCTTAAGAGCCCAGCAAACACCTTGGCTTTTCGAATGATTAAGAACCTACGACCATAAAAAGCCAGGATATCATCTGAGTATTTTTGTAAAAGTTGAGCATCACCCATCATAAGCCTCTTTGGGGTGGCTATGTGCTCTCCAACGTCCTGGACCAAGGTCATAGAAATACTATTCTCGAATTTAAAGTTACCACGTCTAATCAACTTAAGCGAGAGATCATCGTCATGACCAGAGATTAGATTCTCATCCAACTCTAAATTTGTAAAAGCATTTCGACGAAACATGATTGAGCCGGTAGGGGCAATCTTAAAGTTTTTTAAGGCCTCGCAATAGTTTGCAGGAGGATGGCCACTTGCAGCAGATACTTTTTTGAGTACCTGCCAATTTTTCCCCATAAAATTGACAAAGTAGCCTGAAAAAAGTGTATCCACTCCTTCTTTGCGAAGAATATTTACTCGCCCAGACAATGATTGCGGCTCCAAATAATCATCAGAGTCAAAAAAAATTATATATTCTCCACGTGCTACCGCTAGCCCCATATTTCGACTAATTTGCGGTCCATTTCGGGAGGTCTTTTCAATCAGCACAATATTTTCACTTGTGTAGTTCTCCCTGATAAAATTGGTCGTCCCATCAGTTGAACAGTCGTCAATAACAATACACTCTACGGTTACATTAGCCTGCGCTAAGGCACTATCTAAAGCCCTACTTAACTTTGCAAGTCGATTAAAAGTGGGCAGTATTACACTTACATCTATCATTCTTTGTGCATACAAATATTTTTTTATCATCGCGAAAGACACCAATTATCAGAGGTAATGCCGGTGCAATCTTGCCAAGGTATCAATAAAGTTGCAACTATTAATGCAATGGAAATAAAAAAAGTGGCTGTACGGTATGACTCGATTTTCACACGCAAACATGTATCCAGTAACGCAATATACAAAATAATATCTAATGCGCGATCAAAAATTGGACTGATTAAATGAGCTGCGATGACCAATACAGAATAAAAAATTAAGAAAATTAATCTTCCACCATTCAAATAAAATATCCAGATTAGACTTAATTTTAGAATCGAGGCTGGATAGATAGCCTTCTTCTCAATATCCAGATTTAAATAATCGTCAAGCCTACTAAAAATATCGTGCCCCTGAAAAAAAAGTAGCATTAAAAGTGCTGAACCCAATAGAGCGAAAATTATTTTTGAAAGTATCTTGTTTCTCGGTCTCTGCTCGCCAAGTTGAAATAGCCCGAATGAAAAGATCGAAGAAAAATGAATTAATACTGAGGAAATTAAACTAAAAATTCCTAGTCTCCCCTTAAAAGCATATATTAAACCCAGAAACAAAAGTGCCAATGAGTTTCGGATCATATTGAAATGAAAGTTCAAAAAAAATGAACCCGCATATATCAATAAGAAAATGAGCGGGTCTTTTAATTTACTCAAGATTAATGCCAGTAATATGAGCTCTACTGTCGCAAGAATATTTATAAAACCTTCATAACTTATTCCGAGCCATTTTAGGGCAATCATAATCGCAGAAAAACCAGGTTCGCTGGGGAAACTCTCGGCATTTTGAAAAATCTTTCTATAATTTTCTACATCAGTACCAATATCGCCCAAAAATATAGTTGTAAATATTACCAAAGGTCCCAATAGCAATACGTATAAAGCAATATTCTTTGGTCTAGCATTTTTTTTATTGATTATCTCTAGAATAAAGTAAGACACTATAAATGAAGAGAATGTAATTAGGTATGGCGTCATTCTGTTTGATAAAGATGTCGCATAACTTTTTTAACCTCATCCCAAGAAAAGCGACTAAGCACATCGCACTTGTCCGAATCAACAGGCTCAAATGAGCTTTTTATCAATAATTCACGAATCACCCACTCCAGACTTCTAGCGCCATTACTTAAAGAACCATCGAAAAACATAACAGCATTTGAGCTTGTTGCAAAGTTATACATATCAAACTCGTTTAATAGCACAGGAGTTCCAGCCGATAAAGCCTCCAGCGCAGGGTAACTATATCCACTCTCCAAGTGGCTTGGAACTATGTATAAACTTGCATTTTTGTATAGTGAATACAAATGCTCATCTGGAATAAAGCCAAGCAAATGTAACCGATCACCCAATAATGGTTCACCATCTATAAAGGCTTTTATATCAAATCCCATTGATGATTTATCAAATACAGGGCCGCATATTACAAGATCAAAGTTTATATTTTGATTGCTTTCCAATGCAGTTTTGTATGCCCTAACCAATCCACTTAAATTCTTTCGCGGCTTATTGAGCCCTACATACAAGAAATATGGCCGATGAAGACCATACCGTTCTTTTACATCAATCTCTTCCATTTGCAGGTAATTTTTATAGCCAGGCGGACATATAATCACTCTCCACAAGGGATGGAATCTCTCAATTTGCTTAGCTGTAAAATCAGACTGAGCCAAAATTACTGCCCTATGTTTTTTTAATCCCCATATGTAAATTTTGTAAGCAATCTTATGGAATATTGTTCGGAACTCATCTGTGCCAGTGAGCACATCATAAAAATTTGTAATTAAACTAATATGGTTCGGAACATACAATGGAACATTAAAGTATAGGGAATGTAATATCGCATGACGCCCCTTGAACTTCTTAAACATTCTTTGAAATTCTAGCTGCTCCATCAACCCAAAGGGGTCTGAATAAAAGCAGATGGTGTTTGAGCGGGTCTTGTAGATTGGTGAATTCTTTGAAACAATATACCAAATCTCAAAGTCAGCTTCTAGCTCTAAAGCGCAACTATATACACCCTGAGTAACGCGCCCTATACCTGTCCAAGACCATGTTCTAAGATCGATAATGACGACTGGTAGCCTACTATTCATTGATTAATTTCGCTGCCATGCAGAAATAGTTAAACTAAAATTTTTCTAACCTCAGCCGCAACATTCCTAATATTTTCTTCATTTAAGGCTAGCCCACTTGGAATATAAAACCCATATTCATATAGATTTTCAGAAACCGGGCAACTATCAGAATTACCTGCAACTCCCATATCTATTAATATAGGCTGCCTGTGCATTGGATAAAAAAATGGTCGGCACCCAACACCACAATTTGCGAGCTTTTGGATTGCTTCAGCACCAGTCAAGCCTAGATTTGCATTGAGAACTAAACCAAAAACCCAATATATATTATCGGCATATTCCGTCGATGGTAATGGTAATTGAGCTCCCTCAATGTCCCCAAGAGAATCATGATAAATCCTCCCCATGAGACGCTTGCGCCTTACAAATTCGTCTAGACGCTCGAGTTGAGCAAGCCCAAGTGCGGCCTGCATATTTGTCATACGTAGGTTCCAACCTAAACGATCATGAACAAATCTTTGCTCCGGTTTAAAGCATAAATTTCGCAAGGAGCGACATTGGTCAGCTAAATCGTCATTATCAGTGAGAATCATGCCACCCTCTCCGGTGGTAATATGCTTATTCGGATAAAAACTTAATGTGCTCAAATCGCCAAAACTACCGCAAGCCTTACCTTTATAAGTCTGCCCGATCATTTCAGCTGCATCCTCAACCAAGAATAAGTTATATTTTTTTGCGAGCAATATTAGGGGATCCATATCAACAGGTAACCCGTAAATATGAACTGCCATAATCGCTTTGGTGCGCGGCGTAATCCTTTCTTCTATAGCATGCACATCCATATTCCAAGTAAATGGATCTGCATCTATAAAAACTGGTTTGCCACCATTGCGAATAATTTGCGCAACGCAGGAAATAATGGTAAACGTTGGCATAATAACCTCATCACCATCAGTTATACCAATTGACTCTACTGCAGCATCCAACGCTGCAGTGCCATTCGATACCGCTATTGCGTGCTTACGCCCCAGACGCTCTGCAAATTTTTCCTCGAAAGACTTAACAAATGGCCCCTCTGATGATATCCACCCCGTTTCAATACACTCAGTAAGATAGCGCTTTTCATTGCCGTCTAATAAGGGTTCGTTAACTGGAATCATACCTCTTTCGTCCCATCAAGTTTTTCAATTTTAAGCAACTCTGGTGCAACAGGAGAAAATCTAATTTTGTCGTTATCCCCCACATAAGGCCCTTGCTTTACCTCGATAATTTCACAATCCTCCAGCATTTCAAAACCATGCCCTCCACCTATCAAAAGAATTGTGTCGCCAGCCCGCAAAATTTTACTAGCGCAATAGCAATGATCTGATGTGTAAAAATCAATTCTCAATTTACCGCTACGTATAAATAAAACTTCATTTGTAAAATGCACCTCTCGAGGCGCCAAGGTATGTACATGTGGACTAATGACATAACCTTTTGGCCTGTTCATGTAGCCCAATTGCTGCGAATATGTATTAGGGGTTAAAAATTGGATCCCGTCAGACCTATATTCTTTCCATATAATTAAAGCCATCTGAGTATTCTTGTAGCAAACTTCTTCGATCATATAAATGCTTATTTAATATTTGAGAAAAATAAATTACTTCATCGCTTTAATGTTCAGACTTATAAAATACTCCTTACCGCTTATGGAAATTTTTTTACTGCTCCAGTCAAAACCTTCACATCCAAATTCCTCTAAAGAGGACCAATTTTCTATTGAATGAAATCCAGTTTTAGACAAATCATTTGATATTTTAAGTCTATCGAATCCCTGCTTATGAAAATTAAACTCATAATCTTGACCGCCAAAAATAGCAGGATGAATATCAATCAAATTGTCTGTTTCGATGTATAAATTAACTAAGGATCTGAAATCGGGCACCGACAAAAGTAAGGTGCCACCACTCTTCAGAATATTATAAGCAATATCAATAAACCTTTTGCATTCAGTTACGCTTAAGTGCTCAAGGACATGACATGCATAAATTAAATCAACAGAATTTTGGCTAAAGGTCTTTAAAGCTTCTATAGAACCCACAATGTGTATATGCGGACTTGAGAGAGCGTCAATGTTAATCCAGCCAGGCAAATTAACATTACCACAACCAAAGTGAATCTTGATTCCGATTGGTTGAAGAAATGAATTATTTCGCGTTGATAAAGAAAATTTTTTAAAAAATTTTTTTACTTTTTTGAACATATAAAATAAACTGCCCTACATTTAGAAAATGGAATTAAAAATCGGACTAAACGCTCAAAGTACACAAATGTTGGCCAAAAGTAAATATAAATCTTCTCAAAAATAAAGCCATCAAGCTTGATAGGTGATTTAATTAGTTTTACATTATTAAATACTAAACTTTTTAAAACTTCATCAATATTTCTTAAGTAATATATTGGCATATATTTACTGCGATTATTTAAATCTCTTAGCACTCTTTTTTTCTGGAAAAATTCATCTGAAAGAACTCTAAAAATAAATTTTCCATTGGGATTTTGTAATGCTTGAATTTCAGACATTATTTTAAAAAAGGAATCATTATTAAGATATTCAAGGGTATTTAAACTAATTATAAGATCATAAGACTTATTTAGAGAAAGTGTATCTTTATTTAAGTCTCTTAGATGAAAATTTATACTTTTGTACCAAGTTGTTCCAAAGTCAATAAAATCTTTGCTAAAATCGATTACATCAATAGTACAGTTTTTTGAAATTTTTCCAATAATATCAAGCTCCCTACCAAAACCCATTCCAATAATTAATATATTTCTTGTGCTTTCATCGATCAAATTTATTATTAGTTGTGTTTCATAATTATTTACATATAGTGTAAAGTATTTTAAATTACTCGAAATATAATCCTTGTAGTAATCAGCAATCGTATATTTTTGGTAGAATTCATAATTTCTATTCATTTAATTTACTCCAAATAATGTAATTTCTTCAATCAATTCATTTAAAGAGTTTAGAGATTTTCCAGACATGTTTCTTCGTCTAGCAACATCATCAATAATAAGCTTAGAAAGATTTAATGTATTTTTTTTATAGTTTATAAATGAAGAGTCAAAATTAATTATTAACGATTCATTTAAGTCATAAAATTCAATTGGAATATTCTTATTTAACTCAAAAGCACCATCCATTATATAATTATTGGCAATATCTCTTGGGTGCTTTTTGTAGCAAACATTAATTGATTTATTAACAATTAGGATACAAGTATCTTCAAAAATTTTAAGAGATTTATTGTAGTAATGATGATCTGAATGCGGCAATAAAAAAACTACACTAGGAGCTGTCTTTACCTTGCTGATTGCATCCAATGAATAAGAAATTCTTTCTTTGCGATAATAGTTAATTGGTATAGAATAACCATGCACATTATTATTAAAAATTATTGGCAAAGCTTTTAAACTGATTTTTTTAGCTAAAATATATTTTTTAAATTTTGAAATGCTATTTGGGATTAAATACTTAAAAGACAGTTGTTCATATTCAATATGCGATTTAAGTATATGTCTATACGATTTATATTCCTTAAATATTTTATATGACTCAAGATTAAAGGTTTGATCAGTATGATGAATTTCAATTTCTTTAATTTGAGGATTTTTAAGTAAAAAATCAGATAGGTTATTATTCCGATATATTCTCGCTTGTGTATATGAGGGAAGTTCTAGGCCTGAAGCATTACCCAAAAGTAAAACTGCTCCGTAAGTATCCAATTGATGTGCTATAGATAATAAGCCCCTTGAAGATTCTATTAATGCAATTTTTACAATTCGATCACATGGGTGCATATTGTTTTAAATTTTTGACTATGTGTAGAAATTATGACGATATAACTCTCATCCAACATATTTATCATTCTAATAATTTCATCTTCATTACCGCTATCTAATGCACTAGTAGGCTCATCCATAATTAAAACCTTCTTGCCCGAACAAATTGCACGTAAAAATGAAATTCTTTGCTTTTGACCGAGAGAAATATTTTTTCCCTGCTCATCAAGCATGAACGACAGGCCATCATTTGAAAGCTCATAATTTAAATCTTTGTATATATCTAAATCTTCTAGAACTGAAGGATCTGCGCCAATATTCTCCACTAGGCTACCACTTTTAATAATTGGGTTTGTTGTTATGTAACCTATTTTATTGTGCCAATCAGAATTAAAGAACGCAACTTCACTATTATTCAACTCAATAACACCAGTAGTTGGCTCCCTCATTCCAGCAATAATTTCCAGCAATGTCGATTTACCTGATCCTGATTTTCCAACTATTACAAGACGATTTCCGGACTTTAATTCCAGATTAATATTACTGAATAATGAACGGCCAGTAATAAACTCGTAGCCAACAGATTTAAATTTGACTGATTTAATATCCTGCAAATTGCTTGATTTACTACTGATATGCTCATCTAATTCAAGCTGCCCCTTGAAGCAAATTAGTTCTTCAAGTGAAGGCAGTGAAAATCTAATTTGTGTTAACGAGCCAAGAATCCCACCAATAGCAGGCAGAGCCTTGAATGCCGATAATCCAAGAATTGTCAAAACCAATATCAATTCATTAATTGACATTCCAACAAAAATAGAATGCAATACTATAAACAACAGAAGTACTAATATGGATAATTCAAGATAATTTTTAATTGATAGATTTATTAGCAACCAAGAGATGGTGCTTTTTCTATATTTATCAGCCGATTCTTCAAAGCCTGATGAAATCATGGTTAAATATTTATATACCCTTACTTCAATTGGATGCTCGATTAAATCTCTAGCTCTAGAAACGAGCATATTATTAGCATTTACTGATTCCTCTCCATCAATCTTTAACCTTTTTTTGAAAATTTTATCAAACATAACCCCTGAAAAAATCATAGAAAAGAATACCAATATTGCGATTTTATAATTTACTAGAACCATTAGTATACTTAATAGCATCAATAAGGTTAAGTTATTTATAAGGTTTATATAGCCTAATAAATAATTGTTTGAGTATCTATTTGAATTAGTAACAACTGCATTGATAGCAACATCAATATTTAATTTTTTTACATGCTCAAAAGAGAGGCTTCTTAATTTCTTGGAAATGAATATTTTAAGCAAGTAATTTTCATTTTCAACGAAATTTAATATGTACTTGTTTAGGTAATAAATTATTATTGCTTTGGATATTATAAAAAAAAGAAATGAAGAAGATACAATATATATAATTTCAATATTATTTAGATAAAAATAACTTCTTAAATCGCCAAGAGTTCCAGATATTTGACCACCATCAGCAAATTCTTTGGCTAACAATCCAATAAAACCAATTGTAGCAACTTCAATCAATGCAATAGCAGCAGAACACATCGAGGCAATGATTAAATTTTTATAATGACTCTGTCGTAATTTATTATAGTATTTAACCATTTTTTTTATATATAACTACAATTGTTTCGCCCAACCTGAAATAATCTAACACCCCCCATAAAAATGAATTAAATAATCTAATTAGAGATAAGTTACATAATTTCCTGTAACCATGCTCAATGCTTGCTTTCCTAAAAGGAAGAAATGGCACCCTTCCTCGTGACAGTATTGTCGAGCTAAATGTCTGCTCCAATTTTAAGTCTTTAAAATTATATTGTATTAGCCTTGTAAGACCCGCCTCCGAAGGAATGTTTAAATGGCCTGGCTCAAATAGCATATCCCAGTTTTTTAAATTAAACCTTGCACTAAGTGATTTAACATTTGGATACTGCAAAACTAAGAGCCCATTAACTTCTAATTTATTTACGCATAATTTTAGAAATTCCAGAACATCACTTACATGCTCGAGCACAGCAATTGAATATACAACCTCATATTTCTTAGTTACATTGTCAATATCATCATATACCCTGAATCCATCTTCAATTAGCTTGCGTGAATATCCAACATCTGGTTCAACAATTTCAATAGTTAATCCATACCCCCTCAGTAATCGTGCTACATTCCCACCTGCAGCACCAATTTCCAAGACTTCTTTTTTTGCATGTCGTAAAATAAAACTGATTAAATTTCCAGTGTAATCATAGCTTGGTAATACCCTGCCATAATCTATATTGGAATAAAAACCATCAGAATAATTTGGCTTAAGGTGATTCTTATTTACTACTGAAAGACATTTTTTACATTGAATACCTTCAAATATCTCATGCTCCGATCTAGTTAAACCACTTGGTATTGACTTGCAATCATTAGAAATACTAAGTTTTTTAAATTTATTTGACCCACAGTATTGACATTTCATCAGTAACACTCAATAACTTTTCTATCATTAAATATTTTATATATATATTTATATGATAAGCGATCTAAATTAATATTTTTACCTAATATATACCTATAATCATCTAGGTTATCCAAACAAAATCGTAAATTAGGATTGCATAATTTTTTATCTATCTTCGGTGTTATGATTTTATCAAGCAAGGACTCATCCTTTGTAAGAATTAAATGTTCATTAGCTAATATGCAACTTGATTTTGCTGCTTGACTAATATAATTTTTTGTAATTAATGATATAACCGTTCCATTTGGAAGCTTTTTTTGATGGTAAAAGGATATTGCATTATCCTCAAGCTCCTCTTTGTGTTTTAGTATCTCCGCAAATACTTCAATGACCAAAAAGGGATTATCTGAAGTAACTCTAAAGCATGCGTCTATGTTGTACTTTTCCATTGCAGATGCATATCTTTGGGCCACGTTATTTTCGCTCCCGCCATGAATTATTACATTTTCACTGCTCCCCAATAATTTTCGAAAAACTTCAACCTCATCGATTGGAGTAACGAGGTATACAGAATTTGATAAACCAAGTTTTTTAGATATTAATTGCGCACGTTTACATAGCACTTGAATTACTGATTTTTTTTTTGAAATCATTAAAAATGGTTTGGCTGGTAACCTTGAACTCCCAATTCTCGCCTGTATCATTATTGGAATACCTAACATGCTGTCCACCCGCCATCCACCATCAGTGTTGCCCCATTCATATACGTATTTTTTTCGTCCAATAAACACTCAACAATTGGAAAAAGTTCGCTAGGGTTGCTTAATCTCCCAATTGGATTTCTTTTGCTATATCTTGATGAAAATTCCTGAGATTGATTATTTTCAATTCCATGCGGGACTATATTATTAACGAGGGTTTTATACAGCTTAAAATACGATGCCAAATACTTTGTCAGTCCATTAATTCCAAACTTGGAGAGTGTATATTGTATTGGGTTTCCCATTTCATTGTTTTCATAAAGCTCTGGGTTGCTTGAAATAACGCCATATGTAGAGCCAAAATTTATTATCCTGCCTAGAGAACCATCGGCCCTCTGCAAGACTTTTTCGATATATTTTTTTGAGGAAAATAAACTTAAATATAAATTAATGTCCATAACAGATATAAGATCTTCATACTCCAGATTTAGAAGATTTGAGCTTAGAAAATTTTTTGATTTAATCTGTTGCATGTGTATTACGGAATAATATTCATCATTTCGGTAAATATCATTTAAATCGCTTAAATTACAATACTTATAATACTTATGAACTGTCTTGATCTCGCAAACATCAGCCGTATCGACGCCCACAACTTCATAATTTCGAGCCAAATAGGCACCAACCTCTCTTCCTACGCGACCATTTATTCCAAAAATTAATATTTTTTTCATTTCTCCACATCACCCTCTTTTATCGGCTCATCTTTTTTAATATTCTTTTTTGCGGTTGAACCGACTACGTTTTCCCATTCTGTGGCAGGCATACCCTGCACAGGCCTCAATGTAATAAGATCCTCCGGCGCAATAATATCTCCAATTGAAATATTTTTTGTCGCATAAATTCCCCTTCTTGCATTCTTAATTGCCGAAGCCTGGTTAGATAAATTAAATAAGCTGGAATCTCCAATTAACTCACCAATCAACTTTAAATTACTCATCAATCCTTTGGCATCGTTTTTATCAAACGCATGATAATGATCATTCCCGCTTAATTTTTTGTTATGCGTATAGTGTTTTTCCAAAACTACGGCCCCCAATGAGTGAGCTACTAATAATGAAGTTAAATTCTCGTCCGCAACCGTATGGTCGCTGTACCCGATACAACCAAATTGCTCTTTCAATTCCAAAATTTGAGACAAATGCGCGTCTTTGTTTTTTGTAGGATAGTTCAAAATACAGTGCAGAGGAATGATCATTGTTGCCCCATTATTTTGGAGTGTTTGTATAGCTAACTTCAATTCCTCAAGCGTACTAGCGCCATTAGAGATGATGACTGGCTTCTTTTTGGACCCAACAGCCTTTAAAAACGGGATATTTGTGATGTCACTAGAAGATACCTTATGGATATCCACCATGGAATCAATTTCATCCAAGGAATTAAGATCAAATGCTGTGGTCATAAATAATATGCCCTTTTGGTGAGCATATTTCGAGAGTCTCTCGTAATCCTCTATGTTAAATCTATCATATTTTGCAAAGAGTTCTCGTTGAGAATCGGTTTTTTCATATGCTGTATCCCAGTACGCCGGGGAATTTAAAGCGGCAATTTTTTCAGCTTTATATGTCTGAAATTTAACTGCACAAATCTGATTGGCTATGCATTCATCTATCATTTGAATGGCGGTGTCGATAGACCCCTCATGATTAACACCAATCTCTGCTATCACGAGGGGGGCACCTCTACCGTAGGTTTTAACTCCAATTCTTGTAGAAATTTCAAATGTCATGATGTTTGCTCTCGATAATTTTTTTGTATTCGTTATACATGACTTCATTATTAGTCATGTTATTTTCGTGCCTTGTATATCTATAAAGTGGCAATTGAATATTAATCAAATCATAGTGCTGGAGATAGCGCTTTAAAAAATCAATTTCTTCCGCCATAAGGAGTTTTTCGTTATAAAGCCCCAAGGAAATCATCAAGTCTTTTTTAAACATAATCCCACAGCCAATTGGATGGTCCAGAAATGAAACCTCATATTCATGAGATTCTTTTTCATTCACCACAATATAGTCGCAGCATACTGCATTTACATTACTTGATAGTGAAAATTTCAACTTTAAAATTTTTAAAAAGTCATTATGCACATAATCGTCAGAATCTACTCTTACCACATATCTACCAACAGCATTTTTAATTGCCGTATTCAAAGCTGAAGGAAGGCCTAGGTTCTTTTCATGCTTGAGTATTCGCACATTTGAAAATTCTTGCGATATATATTTTTCAATTGGATTATCTGATCCATCATCCACAATAATCAATTCGTAAATTTCTTTTGGTATAGTTTGATTATTTAGTGAACGTATACATCTTTCGATAGTTTTTTCTGAATTAAAACAGGGTATTACCACTGATATTTCCATCTTATAAAAATTTTCTATATAGAGTATTAGTTAAATTAACATCTTTAAACCTATCAATCTTGTTAGCAATAATATCTCTCCACATAGACTCATAGCTTTTATCAATCATCTCAGATGAAACTACAACAATTTGTCTATTAAAAGGATGTGGTATTTCTCCATAAAATTTAATAATATAATTTTCGAATTGCCAATATCTGACAGGCATTCCATCCACAATGCTCAGCTCAACTGGAATCCCATCAACCACAAACTCTATGTCGCAATCTATTAAGGCCCCATCAATATCACGCTGATAGATTACATTTCTCACCATGACTTCTTTGATGGTCTCTCGTTGCGCCAAGATATCAATCTCGTGGGAATTGGTCAGCGTTGCGCCTCCACCCATTGACTTTCTAAACATATATCTGCTCCGCCAAGGCATACTACTTGGCCACAATCTAGCATTTGCCCTGTGAACAAGCTTCTCAATACTACCTAGATCTGCCCAAGGTATATCTAAATATCTAAGGTTAAATAGAATATTTCTAGCATCCACCTCTTCAGAACCCGGTTTTTCACAAAATATTTTATTCTTGTTAATTCCAGACTTAATTAACAAGTCGTAGACTTCTTTATGTTTGCTCGTTATTTTCGCAATAACATAAAAATCATAGTCTCCATACTGATGGCCCCACTGTCCGCCATATATGTGACTAAAATTATTTTCAAAATCTAACAGATCTACCAAACCCTCTCTATCAGTGAAGGCATCAATAATAAATCCAAGTCGATGAAGAACTCGACTGTGGCGACAGGCTATAGAACCCGTTCCAAATATGGCTACTTTTCGAGCGACAGGCAAGGCCTCAATTTTCACAATTTATGCGAGACTCTTGAAATATTTGCAAGCCATTTAATTTGACTTTTACAGATCTCGTTCATGCTAACAGCAGATTTCCAACCAAGAAGTTCGGCTGCTTTTCTTGAGTCTGAAAAGCAAGATGCGACGTCTCCAGGACGTCTAGGTTTAACTATTGAAGGAATTTTGATTCCAATACTTTCTTCAAACATTGAAATAACTTCATAAACACTGTAACTAACCCCAACTCCTATGTTAAAAACATGCCAGCCTTTATTTTTTACGATAAAACTTAAAGCGGAAAAATGTGCCTTGGCTAAATCCATAATATAAATGTAATCTCGTTTCCCAGCACCATCTTCGGTCTCATAATCATCGCCAAATATGCATAAATTGGGCAACTCTCCAAAAGCAACTTTAGCAATATATGGGAATAAATTATTTGGAGTCCCATTTGATTCTTCGCCAATCAATCCAGACTCATGTGCCCCGACAGGATTGAAGTATCGCAAACAAATAATCTTCCATTCAGAATCAGAAATAGAAAGATCTTTGAGTATTTCCTCGATATATAACTTGCTCCTTCCATATGCATTTGTTGTGCTGGTAGGGTGATTCTCATCAATTGGCAAATATTGAGGCTCACCATAAACGGTAGCACTTGAACTAAACACCAGAGTTTTAATGCCAACTTTTTGCATAGCCTGCAAAAGACTGATGGAACCCTGAACATTGTTGGCGTAATACTCAATAGGCTTCTCAACCGATTCACCAACAGCTTTTAAGCCAGCAAAATGAACTACGGCATCAATTTTATATTCTTGAAGCACTTTAACCACTAAAGCAGTATTGCGAACATCACCTTCAATACAAGGAAGTGCTTTGCTTAAAATTTTTTGCAATCGCACTAAAACATTTTTCTTGCTATTGCTAAAATTGTCCAACAACACCACTTCATGACCTGCTTGGGATAGGACCACTGCGGCATGACTGCCAATATACCCAGTACCACCGGTCAATAAAATATTCATTGGCTAGTTAAGCCCGCTAATGCCCGATCCCGCTCGCCTGACCTACCTCATCTACGTCAGCTGATGGCAACTGCTCCACCTCACGAGTCAAAGCCTCAATCTCTTCTTTCAAAACTTGGTACTCCTGCATTTTACGCTTCAAGAATGCTCCCGTAAGCGCTGTTTTTTCAGCCAAGCCTTGCGGAGTCAATAGATAGGCGTAGACCCACTTGTTTTGATTGTTTCGAAAGTTCTGTATTTTGACCGAACCCTTGGCAATCAAGGCGTTCAAGCAATAGTTCACACCACCCAAGCTCACCCCCAAGGACTTTGATAACTCTCTCTGGCTCAGATGAGGGTTGGCCTCTAGGAGTCTTAGTACTCTGAATTGAAGTTCTGTGGGCATGGAATCGATTGATTGAAAGGCTTAAAAGTTGCTTTTGCTTTTGCTTTTGCTTTTGCTTTTGCTTTTGCTTTTGAACAGTATGTTTTAGAGCACGCTACCGCCCTACTTTTTTACAAGTATTTTTATTTAATCAATAAAATCATATAGTTAAATATATAATGTTTTTGCGTTCAGTTATGAACATTATAAGTGATTTCTAAGGTGGATAGTACATTTTTGCATTGCAAAAAACTATAATCTCGCCATGAATTTTTTAATCTTGTCGTTTTTGCTCAGCCTTGCCATCACCCTGGGCTTGATCAGGCACCAACACCTGCACGAGAAGATTTCGAGCGACCACGATTTATCGGGACCACAAAAGTTCCACACCCATGTGGTACCGCGGATTGGTGGCATGGGTATCTTTTTTTCTATATTGATTACCGCCACATCCGCCCTACTTTTTTTCCAACTTGAAAGAGGTAGCTTGCTCTTATTAGCTATAGCCTGCTCGCTCATCACTTTTTTAGTGGGGCTACTGGAAGATGTCACCAAAAAAATAGGTGTGAAGACACGATTATTGGCTACCGCCCTATCTGCTGCTCTGGCAGGTCACTATATGGATGCGTGGATCACCAACCTGCACGTACCCATGATCAATGATCTGCTAGCGATTGGCTTTATATCAGTCACTTTTACAGTGATTGCTATCACAGGCTTGGCCAACGCGTACAACATCATCGATGGCTTTAATGGCTTGGCCAGCATGGTGGCCATGATCAGCCTACTGGCCATTGGTTACATTGCCTTCAAGGTGGGTGACCCCATCTTAGCCTCTGCCTGTTTGATTGTGATTGGGGCAATTGGCGGCTTTTTTATCTGGAACTATCCGCGCGGGCTCATCTTCTTAGGAGATGGTGGTGCCTACCTGATTGGTTTTTTAATTGCTGTGTTATCTATTCTATTGGTGAAGCGTAACCCCGCGGTCTCACCCTGGTTCGCACTGTTGGTGAACGCCTACCCTATTTTTGAAACTCTGTTCACCATTTGGCGCCGAAAAGTTCATCAAGGAAAAAATCCAGGGTTACCGGATGGCGCACACTTCCACTCGCTCATCTATCGTCGCTTGATTCGTTGGGCAGAGGTGCATGAGATCAAAGAAACTGCCTCGTACGCCAAGAACGCAAAAACCTCTCCTTACCTTTGGTTGCTATCTAGTATGGCGGTGTTTCCGGCGATCATTTGGTGGGACAACACTTGGGTCTTGCAATCGTTTGCTTTGTTGTTCTGCGTGTCGTATGTGTGGGCGTATAACGCAGTGGTTAAATTCAAGACCCCCAGCATCTTCAAAATACTGCGATAGCATTGCCAGCGCAGCAGGCTTTATAAGAAACTAAACGCCAACCTTTTTTAATTGGGGCAAGTACACCTGTAACTTTTGCACTGAGCCCAAGACCTCGACCAGGAGCAAGGCCCTGGCCAGACCATCGGGCATGGTTTGAAGTTTTTCAAAAAATCCTGTTAAGCCTTTGAATGGACCCTGCGTAATTTCTAATAAATCACCCGGATGGAATAATTGATGCAAGGGCTCTTCTTTGGCGCAACGCTGCTTGAGACAATCCACAATCGCATCAGGGATCACCACCGGATCGGCAGATCGACCAAATTTAAGGAGCTGAGCAACACCTCTGGTCGAGCGAATAGGAAACCAATTGCTGGTCACATCGGACAAACGAATGAATAGGTAGCGCGAGAAGAGCGGCTCAGTAGCGAGCTTAATCGCATGTTGCCGTTTTTTTTCAACCTGACAGGTGGGTAAAAAAACTTCAAACCCTTGGTTCTGAAGATTCTCTAGGGCCCGAAACTCTTCTCGAACTTTGGTCTGAATGATGTGCCACTTCATGATGCGATTAGATGTCTAGGATCAATCAATATCAATTGATGCCGGCTTTGTAATTGTTCCAAGCTTTACGTAACAAGACCAACAAAAGCCCCGCAAACAAACCGGCCAATAAACCCAAGACCAAGCTAATACTCTTCTTAGGGAACACTGGCAAATCAGAGACGTAAACAGGGGCTACCAATTTCGTTTGACGAGCGTCTCCCGAAGTAATCAGTGCGTTCAAGCGAATGCTTTCATCGGTTAAAAACTTGACCTCATCTCTGATAGCCAAATATGCCGCAGAGAGTGCGGAACCAGATTTATCAGCTTTAGCCACCAACGCTTGAGTTTCTTGTAAACGAACCTGATATTTGGCCAACAAAGATTTGGCCTCTTCAATGTATGGCTTGATAATTAAGCTTTGAGACTCTTTCACGTTTTCAAATAAGGCTTGTGCGCAGGCCAAAGCACCCTCTTTTGATTCGAGTCTGATTTTTAACTCAACGATTGAATCAACGCCCTTAACAGGGGTAAATTTTGCCAACTTTGATAGAGACTCTTGAGGCATTTTTTTGCCTTCTAAGCCACATGCCTTGATCTCATCTTCTGTGTACGCGCTAGGAACCTGATGGCGAGCAATCAATAAACTGGGTAGTTCAACATTGGATCCCAGAGGATTAGTGTTGTTGTTGCTGATACTAATCTGCGCCATCTGTATTTGTGCAGTGGCCTCATACTGACTTGGAGTCACCATCACAAAGGCAAGCGCAGCAGCCACACCAAGGATCCCAGTAGCAATGATTGCCTTCCAAGATTCCACCAGGAAATCAACAATGTCTTTTATAGAAATTTCATCATCAGCGATTGGTTGGAATGATTGCTCTGACATACTGTGCTCGATTCAATGCCTTGTTTGTATAAGTAACCCAATAAATTGGGTCTATTTATTTCTAATTATTAGAATTTTAACCTGTACCAGATCTGGCCTAGTATTTCATGAAAAATCCACCGGGTGCGCTGGAACCCCTCACTACTCGGATAAAAATCCAAGGGGGTGAATTGGTTCTTTTGGTAATACCCCATAGGAGCTTCCACAACCCGAAGCCCCTCTTTTTCAAAGATGGCTTTTGCTCTTGGCGTGTGCCAAAAGTGAGTCACTAAATAAATGGTTTTAATTTTTTCTTTTCTAAGAATTTGGACACTTTCTCGCGCGTTTTCTTGAGTGGTGTTTGAATTAGACTCAACCCACTTAGCGCCAACACCTAGCTCATCTTGAAGCACATGACTCATCAGTGTTCCCTCAGGAATGTCTTTTTCACTCACCCTATCAGGGGCTCCACCTGTCACCAAGATGGGTAGCCCCGTTGCTTTTGCTAATCTGGCACCAAACCTTAATCTTTCCATCGACGCAACACTCACGTCTTGGCGTTGATATTGGGGTGGGGCATCTAATGCTCCGACTCTTCTACCGCCACCCAGGATGATGATAGCTTCTGGCATCTGATGATCTTTGTGACGAACTTGAGTGATCGATAGAGGATCTGGCCAATGCAACAAAGAAGCAGCCATCGTGGTTATTTGATTAGCGAAGTAGTTGGTAGAACTCACCCAAACCATCAAAAGACAAATGGCGATCAATGAATTCTTGGCGCGCTTACTTTTAAGAAATAAAAATGCCAGGGCAATGATCACCAACCAGATGCCAGGCGGCATCAGCAGTTCAGCCACTAGATTTCTGAAAGCCCATCCCCATGACCATGTACCCATATTGGTATCAACTTTTCACTAGGACGTTTGGATTCTAAAGATAACTCGTTGTTTAAGAGTTGCCTGCCACAATCGACATCACCGCCATGCGCACCGCAATACCAAAAGTAACCTGTTTGAGAATCACAGCTTGCTTCCCATCAGCGACATCACTAGCAATTTCTACTTCGCGATTCATGGGCCCTGGGTGCATCACAATGGCATCAGGCTTGGCCAACTGGAGTCGCTCTTTGGTTAGACCCCATTGCTTAAAAAACTCATCGCCCTGTGGAATTTGATGAGACTCCATCCGTTCCTTTTGGATTCGAAGTGTCATCACCACATCAACATCTTTAAGACCTTCTTCAATGTTGTTGTAGATTTTGACACCCATCACATTCAAGTCTTTCGGCAAAAGACTCTCTGGACCAATCGCTCGGATTTCTGGGCAACCCAATGTTTTTAGTGCTGCAATATTTGATTTGGCCACACGGCTATGAACAATGTCCCCAATAATCGCTACTTTGATCTTGGTGAAATCTTGCTTGTAGTGGCGCATGGTGTACATATCGAGCAAACCTTGCGTGGGGTGTTGGTTGGTACCATCGCCTGCATTGATCACATGCACATGAGGTGGCAAGTGTTGCGCCACCTCGACAGCCGCACCCGTTGTTTTATGTCGAACCACAAAGATGTCCGCCTGCATCGCGACCAAATTATCAATCGTATCTAAGAGTGTTTCGCCCTTAGCAGTCGATGATGTTTGAATATCTAAATTAATCACATCCGCTGACAAACGCTTAGCAGCAATCTCAAAGGTTGTTCTGGTTCTGGTGGAGTTTTCAAAGAAAAGATTGAAAACATTTTTACCTCTGAGAAGAGGCACTTTTTTAACTTCTCGATCCGATTCACTGACTGCCACAAACTGTTGAGCCGTATCTAAAATGTGCAGGATATGCTCTTTGGGAAGACCTTCTAAGGTGAGTAGGTGGATTAATTCACCCTTATCGTTTAACTGAAGTTGGCTGGCAATTTTTGTCATCTTAGGTCATTATTTTAGCTGTGTTTAAGTACTGGCTTCAGTTATTTATTTGGTTAGTTATTTACATAGTTAGCCGTTCATTTTGTTTCAGTAGTAAAAGTAAACAGCCCTTGCTCTGTTTGCTCCAGGACCAAGATTTGATCATCGGCAAGTTGCACCTTAGCCCCTTTGAATGTCGCGTCTACTGGCAACTGTCTTCTATGACGATCTGCCAGTACAGCTAAATCAACCTTGGCAGGTCGGCCATAATCAAACAACTCATTCAAGGCGGCTCTCACTGTTCTACCAGTATCTAACACATCATCCACCAAGATAATGTGAGTACCTTCGACATCAAACGGTAACTTGGTCGACATCCCCTCAGCACTGTTGAAGGCTTTCACACCCTTCTCAGCATAGTCATCACGATGAAAGGACACATTAATCACGCCATAGCTCGGTAGACCAAGGTCTTTGGCCAAACGCTCTGCTACCCAAGCGCCACCACTTGCGAGACCTGCTAACTGAAAATCACTGCCGGCACTTTTTTGTTTCTTTAATTGCTCTAAAAGTGTTTGATACAACTCCTCTGCCTGAGGAATGCTGGAAGTATTTTGAGTTGGTGTCATATCGTTATCTGATCGTGTGATGCGTCTTGAGAGATATTACTCTTGAAAGCATCATAGTTCTTGTAAATATTGCTGCAAAATGAGTTGCGCTGCCAAGGCGTCATTACCACCCTCAACGGCTGCAGAGGTATAGCGCTCATCAACCCAAACCACCGGCTTTTGAAACCTGCCGTGCAACTGATTGCCAAAGCGCTTGGTCTTTTGCGTCATCTCATGAGGTGCGCCATCTGGATGGGTAGGTAAGCCCACCACCAAAAGATCTGCCTGCCACTCTTGAATCACCTGCTCAATGGCTTTCCAGCGCTCGTCTTGGTTCTTTTCTTGGAGGATGGTGAGTGGCTCAGCTGTTTTTGTGATCGCATTACCAACAGCCACACCAATACGCTTTTCGCCATAGTCAAAAGCCAGGATGGTCTGATTTTTTTGACTCATTAGGCGTGGCCCGCCTCACTGGATAAGAACCCTAAATCAACCCCTAAGAGCCCCAAGACATTTTCATATTTGTACTCATCTGGCGTATCAAAGATGATGTGTACCAACTCTTCAGTCGGCGCAGGAATGTTTAACCAACCATTTCTGGCAATTTCATCTTCGAGTTGACCAGCACTCCAGCCAGCGTAGCCCAAAGTCATCAAGAAACGTTGAGGGCCATGACCGGCCGCCACTTCTTGCAAAATGTCTTTGGAGGTTGTCATTGCCAATCCACCAGGAACTCTGAGCGAAGAACTGTAGTGACTTGTGTGTTCAGCCTCTGATTGCTCATGCAACACGAAGCCTCGGTCAGTTTGAACAGGCCCACCAAAATACACAGGCTCACTGGCTTTGGGCTGTATTTCTAGTTTGAGATCAATTTTGTCAAAGAGCGTGGCCAAGTCCACGTCTGTGGGTCGGTTCACGACCAATCCCATGGCACCATTTGATGTGTGGTCACAAATATAGACCACAGTTCCAGCAAAGTTATCGTCCACCATGCCGGGCATGGCAATTAAGAATTGATTAGCGAAAGAGCCAACAATCGGCTTGGCTGCATCAGGTTGCGTCATGTGCTCATTTTATCTGATTGATAGCCGACGCATAGGCTTTCAGATAAGAATTGGGAATGAATTCTCCACAATTGCAATAAGCCTTTAAAATCAAGCTAATTACGAAAATAACAATACCATCTCAAGACCAATCCTCAGGAGACAAGGATATGAGTACTAAAAGAGGTTTAGTCTGGCTACGGCGTGACCTAAGAGTTCACGACCACCATGCCTTACGCATGGCGGTGAAGTCTTGCCAAGAAGTATGGCTCGCCTTTGTATTTGACACTGACATCTTGTCGCACCTAATCGATCGCGGTTTAACGAAAGATCGACGCATAGATTTTATTTGGCAATCTTTGCAAGAAATTGATGCAGAACTACGCACTAGAGGTGGCGGCCTGATTGTGCGTCATGGCAAAGCGACTGAGATCATTCCTCAACTAGCCAAAGAACTCAAGGTTCAGGCTGTCTTTGCGAATAAAGATTACGAGCCAGCTGCCATTGAACGTGATCAGATGGTGTCTTTGGCTTTAGAAAAACATGAGATTGCTTTTCATGCATACAAAGATCAGGTGATCTTTGAGCATCAAGAAGTGCTCACAGGCCAAGGCGGTGTATTTTCCGTATTCACGCCTTACAAAAATGCCTGGCTTAAAAAGTTAACGCCGACTGACCTAGATGCTCATGCAGTGGATCTGGATGGCGGCCAATTTGCATCTATTCCAAGATCTATCGATGTGCCAATGCCAACCCTTCAATCGATGGGATTTGAGTCAACAGGCATTGAATCCTATTTGCCGGCAGGCATGACTGGTGCCTCAGAATTCTTTGAGCACTTT
>JACCEA011466620.1_pt1 | contig 57042 bp, 59 predicted proteins | sample 7449851 | NCBI WGS metagenome assembly JACCEA01 (sample SAMN15323453, study PRJNA562643) | freshwater metagenome | isolation source: river surface water | place: USA:Blue River Watershed | collected 2017-08-18 | reverse complement strand
GGGTAACCAAAAACCCAAGGGTTCTCATTAAAGAAATTCTCATTGTTTCTTGGTCCAGCGATTGTTATAGGGAGATTTCTCGCCATAGCGGCTTTAATAGCAAATCCAAACCCTTTTCTATCATAACCATTCATACCAGCCAAACCGTTATTAGCTAGACATAATAATCTATGCTCATTTGGTAGTTTTTCAGCTGGTTTAAAGAAATCTGTATTCACACCATGTGAAAAATATACAGCCTTTGGTGTGTTGAAATATGGTACCAAGAATTTACCAGGCATAAGCGATACCAATGAATTTTCAATAGCTTTTAGGTTTTCATTAAAAACGAATGAGTTTTTACCGTAGTAAAAAGCGTGGTGATCGTGTAGTTGGTAAATATAGGGTATATTCCTTTCGTGAAGGAAATGACACAAATTAGCCATATGTACGTGTACGATATCGTATTCACCTGGTTGGATCTCGTTTGCGTACTTAATATCAACCTCGTGACCTAATAATCTTAAATTTTGTGTGAACTCCCACACAATTTTTTCAACAGCCCCCCAATTAGGTGGTGGAACTGGTATCCCGCATCCAGGATGTACTTGACATATTTTCATAATGAATTTTTAATTTGCGAATATGGCCGCAACATCGTTATCTTTATTTTTTTCTTTCTTATCAACAATAGAGTACCCAGGTAAATGTTTAGTATAGACTTTTGTTGCCATAGCCCCGTGTAATCCAGCTACTTTAGTCATCCACAAATCAAACGCGTCCCATTTACAAGTCTCAAACTTTTCAACAAAAGTAGGTAATTTTTCTCTATTAATCAAGTAAGATTGTGCTGGGGCGAAGATACTTAAATTTAATAGTAAATCTTCTCTTTGACCCTCATATCTTTCAGCAACATAGTTACCAAAACCAACCATATCAACGTTTTCTTCTTTAGCCAATTGCGACCATCTGATTAAATTGTCGTATAACTCTTGGTACGGGCTGTCAATAATAACATCCCCCTCAAAAACAAGTACAAAATCATATTTATCATTGTCTGGTAATGTGATACCATTTTTATGTGCCAAGAAACAACCATAATGACCTGGGGACAATTTAAAATATCCTGGTTCTGGTGCAACATCGTGTGGCCTATTACAAGTTTCAACTGGTGGTAGATCTTTGTAGATTACATTAACTTGTTCGTAATACTCAACGTTATCAAAATTACTAGCGAAGTCTTTTAATGAAAAAGCTGATCTAAGTTCTTTTTGATTTGTTGTTGGTTCTGTTACCAAATGAACAATTCTAATCTTAGGTTTACCATCATCTTTACCTTTTAATAGATCCACCGCGTTAACATCACCATTATATGTGAACATACCATTATTTGGTAATTTTGTTGTCAAATACTCATTATCAACCTCAATTGATTTGTATTCGATGAATTGTTGGGTGTCTTTATCGAAAGAAGAATACTCGATAAGATATTTAGCATCTTCATTCAAATCAAAATTAACGATTCGGTACCAAGCCCCTTTACCAGTAACAGTTAACTGCTCTTCGTGTAATAAAGAACCATTTTTGTTAATTTTTATATTAATAATTCGGCTATCTATTGAATTTGAAACCTGGAAATACGTCACAAATGTGTTTGGTATATTACTAGGTAGTAAAGTAAAATATTCTACTCTAGAGTAATCTCTATGGTGAAAATTAGTTGAAATTTCTGTTTTAAAAATTTCTTCACCCACTAGTTCAATCTCATTTAATTTATCTTTAAACGCAAAGTACATCAAGTTTTCGTATCCATTGCTAAAAGAGCCCCATTTATGTCTTAAATTCTCATAATCATCAGCATTAAAAATTGGTTTTACATTATTTAAGTAAAACTCTGGTTTAATACCCATAAAAAAGGTTGTAACTGAATGGCCCTCAGCATTATTAGGCATATCCCCAAAGTAAGCTGATTTTTTATTCAAAACATTAGATACGTTATCCAGGTATGCGTCATTTTTTAACACATAATCGTAATTAAGGAAATAAACCTTCTCAAAACCCAACTCGTGTGCTAAAGCGGCGCCATTATAGTAATTTGTGTAGCAAGTTGGTCCGTGGTAAACATCGTTACCCTCACCTCTTAAATTAACGAAAGCGAAGAAATCACCCTCACCGTACCTACTTTGGGAGTAGAATGTGTGTTTTGTTAAAATATTGTTTTTGTCATAAACACAATAATCAACTAAACCTTGTAAATCTGGTGAAATAGGTAAATGTGATGTTAAAATAACTTTTCTACCTGTTTTTTTTGCGGCTAAAATACATTCAACGGTCGTATCAAAAGAACTTTTTGTTGTTGGGTAAGTCGATATGATAACAGCTTCGTTTGATCTGTTAATATCCAACGCTGTATTTACTTCATAACCCGATTCAAGCGTATTTTTAATTATTTCGCAGTTTTTATTAAAATCTGTGAAGTCCAAATAATTAACGTTATCAAATTTATCAAAATAATTTAAATAAACGTTTAAGTTGTAAATTAAAATAGGTAAATTCCATGAAATTGCTTCACGAATAACCAAAGGCATTGTTTCTTTATCGTTATCTGTTCCCCTGGAAGTAAATAGGAACAAATCCATGGCCTGATAGAATCTATCCACATCTTTTCTTTCACCATGCCAAACAACATTACTTGGTTTATCAACCATTAAAGGTTCCCAGTAGTGCGCAAAGTTACCAGCTTGATTACCAACGGAATGGAAAACATATTCTGGTAAAGATTTAGCGTATTCAAAAAATTCTTTTTGGTTTTTTCTTGGTGTAAATAAACCTACGTGTAGAACGTGTTTTTTACTAGGATCTAAGCCAAGATCTTTTAAAGCTTCTTCTCTATTAGGCCTTTGTTTGTATTCAATAGGGTACTCAACCAAAACTTTTGGGATGTCGATTGATTCGTATTGTTTGATTTGCCAATTTGACACAAACATAAACTTATCTGGGAAAAATTTCTTTTGCGTTGCATCATATGATGAATCGTGAGACGTTTCAACGATTACATAACTCCTATCTTTTTTATAGAGTTCCTTCGCAACATCAAAATCCATAAAATACTCTGGAATTTCTTCTAAATGGACAATATCAGGAGAAATGTTATTAATAATATTAATTAATTCCATTTTATTCTCCTCTAGAGTGAAGAATTTATCTCTAGCGACCATAGAAGTTATTTTATCTCGCTGTACGACAAGAACACCACCAGTGTGGTTTGACCATTCAACTACATAGATATCAAAACTATCTCTAAGCAATTCAATTTTTTTGGTTAGGTATTGTGGTAAGCCACCTGTTGATAAATGCGGTGCTACATAAAGTAATTTTTTCATAAATCTTTTTCTTAACTATACAAATATAGTAATAAAGGAAAGAAATATAAACAAAAAAGGGTGGAAAAAATCCACCCTTTTGAAAATTAATGTAACCCTAAGATTATCTTAAACCAGTGATACCGAAGCTAACGATATTCTTACACTTGATTACACCATAGAAACGGTTGTTAACCATTTTCTTAGCGTAACGAGTCATAATACCCTTAACTGGTGCAAAGGTGAATGGGTTGTACATTGTAGGAGTTAATTGCATTGGCACGTATGGTGCGTAGATGTAACCTGTATCCAACAAAGATGTACCTTTGTGACCCATCAAGATTGTATCAGCTGGGAAGTAAGGATCACGGTAAACTTGGTATCTTCCACCCAATGAACCGATTCTCTCGATACCCATGTTATATTTGTCTTGCTCAGGAGCGGCGTTAGATACGTGGAAGTATTCTAAGTCGTCCAAGATAGCAGAAACTTCAGCAGAAACTACGATCCAGTTAGCACCACCTCTTAAGGTAGCTTTGTGGATTTGTGCAGAAACTTGGTTGATCGCAGTGATCAAAGTTTGGTTCCATTCTTTTTGAGTATAGAAACCGTTTGATGCATTTAAACCACCTGTGTTAACTCTTGAACCAGAGTAATCCCAAGTCATTCTCCATGCAGCACCTCTACGTAAGTCACGTAAAATTTCACGGTCAATCTCAGCAGCAACTTGCTCAGACAATAAAGCTGTCAATTCAGCTTCTGCATCAATGTTATGGAACGCTGATACGTCTTGAGCTAATTCTGGAGACCATTGAGCTCTTAACTTTCTTTCGATAACAGAAACTGTTACAGACTTAAGTTCGAAGCTAACTTCACCCATTTGATCATTGTACTCTAAAGATTCGTATTCTTTAGCTGTTACTGTTAAACCAGTTAATGGTAAAGCTACAGTAGAACTGTTGTTAACAATAGCGATGTAAACAACACCTTGTGAATCCATGATTGAGTTACCATATTTTTGTGCTGGTAAATAGAAATCGAAATCAGCGTTAGCTGTAGCTGAAGTGATTGCCAAAGTAGACATAACTTCTTCAGCGTTTTCCCAGTTGCTAATAGTTGAAGCGAAGTCAACTTTAATGATTTCTGTTGATCCAGTTGGAACTGAAGTACCAGCTTTAGTTGCGTAACCAGTTGCTGATGATGAGCTGAACTGATACAAAGTACTTGTATCTTTAGTACCTGTTAAAGTAGCCGCAGCACCTTTAGATGTGTCATAAAGACCGTTTTCGCCATAGAATGCGTCATAAAGGTTAGGGCTAATCGTACTGTTAGGTGTTGGGTTGATACCAGCCGCACCTGAAGAAAACTCAGAATTTTCCAATTTAGGTACGAAGTAGAACAATTTACCGATAGGTAAATTCAACGCTTGTACAGAAACGATTTCGTTAGCTAATAATTTAGAGAATACTCTTCTCACGATTGGGAATACCACAGTTTCGAAAGAACCTTCGTTACCTAAAGCAACTGATTCATTAAGCATGTAAGATGCTTGGTTTTCGAATAATTGTGCGATATTCTCTTTTCTGTGACCACCTAAGCCTTCTAAAAGACCTAAGCTGTCCCATCTGTTAATTACGTCAGTACGTACAGCTTTCAAATGATTTAAGCTTACGTTACCAACTTTTCCTGATTCTAATAATGCTCCCATTTTAGTAATTTTTTTAAGTTTGTTTTATTAATTATTATTTAATTTTAGATTTTACCGATGATCTCACGAATTCTATCTAATTGTGGATTCGTATAAGCAGTTGATTCATTTAATTTTGATGAACCGCTAGCGTTTGGAGTTTCCATAATTTTTTCTTCAACCATCTGTTTAGTTGCAGTTTTGTTCGAACTAAATTGTGACTGCATTGAATTAAAGATTTCTCTAGATTCGTTTAAGTTTTTAGCTCCATCGAATCTTTTAAGGATTTCTAATTTTTCATCCTTAGTTGTAGAGTTTTCAGTAATCAATTTAATCGCGTATGTTAAATTAGACGAAAACAAGGCAACCTCTTGTAACTGAGACTTAAGATTTTTAATAGCAGATTTATAATCAGCTTCAGAACCTTTAAATTCTTCGGCTAAAGTTTTAAAACCTTCTAACTCTTTAGTCTTTTTATTATTTTCAGCCACTATTTCTTGGTATTTTTTTCTCATGACAACCAAGCTTTCATGTAACTCTTTTTCTTTTGAATTTTCGTTGGTCTCTGTAGCTTCTTCAGCAACAGTTTCTTCAACTTTTTCAGCCTCGTTAGTTCCTTCTTCCTTTTCAGTGGACATTTCTGCTAACGCAGCTGCGTCTTCTTCACTGATTTCGATTTCAAAAACAGGCTCTTCTTCTTTGATCATTTCATCGGCAACTTCCCCAAATTGTTGTTTAACCGCATCAGCTGTTGAAATTGGTTGCTCATCACGATATTCATCCAATTCGACCGCTGGGGCAACTTCCTCAGAACCTTCTTCAGAACCTGCTTCAGGCTCTTCTTTAGATTCTTCGTCAGAAGATGGGTTAATGTTAATCTGTAAACCACCCTCAGGTGTTTGCACGATTTCGATTTCATCAGCAGGTTCCATGAGTTCGAAATGTTTAATAACTTCCTCATCCGATTTATCGGTTAAGTCGATAACTTCTTCACCTTCTTCACCAGAAAGATCAGTTGCGTCATCACCCATACCGCCATCGTTATTATCTGCTTGATCTAAATCACCAGGTAGTTCAGCACCTGGCATGTCATCTGTAGACTCTTCGTCATCAATACCTTCTTGAAGGTTATTTTTGACAATTTCTTCTAGTTCCTCTTTAAGGGTACTCTTTAACGCATGGTTAGCATTTTTAGAGACAGCCTCTCTTAGTTCTTGAATTTCAGCGAGAGTCTCTGCTAAAATATTTGTTTTGCTCATGTTTTAATTTATTAAAAAATTATTATGATAGATTATCTTAGTAATAAATACTATCAAAAAAGCAAAAAGTCTAAAAAATAATAAAAAACCCCATAATTAAAGGTTATAACAAAAAAAAAGTCACCCATAAAGAGTGACTTTCGTATAATATTTTCTTCTTTTTTTATTCAGCGTTGATATCAACTCCTTCAGGTACAATAACTCTAACGAATCTCGATTCATCAATTTTTAAGATTCTGTATTCACCCATAATACCCTCTAAATCCTTGATTACAGAGGCTTCCGCGTCTGTTACGGAAATAGCTTTAGTTAAATAGTTCTCTTTAACTTTCTTAATTTTACCTGTTTGTTCGTCTTCAACAACAAACTGAATTGTAACTGTGTACCAATAATATGTTTTCATAAAAAAATTTTTTTAATTGCTACAATTCTAGGTATAATTAGGGTAAAAGTCAAATTAAAACTTCAAAAATTTGTTTAACTTAGCAACTAAATCTTCTTTTGAATCGGTTCCGATGTATTTCTCACCAGTTGCACGGTTAACACCTTTAGTCTCTTCGATCTCTTTCGGTTGGTTTAAAACTTCATCGTATTTGTTGAAGTCGTTAGCATCTTTATAAAGATATGAGCCTGGTGTCGATGGTGATGAAACGATATCCCAACAAATTAATTCGAAATCGTCTTGTACAACATTCTTACCATTAATCTTTTTAAGACTACCAACACCTCTAGATGAGATACCTAAAGTCATACCGTAACCTAGGTAATGGGCAACTAAATCACCATTACAAGATATAACACCACTTCTTCTAAAACCTTCTGAAACTAATATCTCCAACTTACCGATAAGGACATTATCTTTCCAGAACATATCAACTATTCTATGCGGTGACCCACCTTTAAGTGATATAACCGATTCTTGTGGGTGATCCAATTCATGAAAGCTAGAGTTTCTAGCGATAACCTCTCTATACCTTTCAACTTCTCTTTTTAGGATATCTTCTGGGTAAACTCTACCGTTTCTGTTCTCAACACCATATTTTTGTAATGTGGCGTAATAATATATTGGACCTGATAAGTCTATGGCTCCGCTAAAATCTTCGTTTATAATCTGACTCTGTAAACCTTCAGAAACAGACCCAGCATCGCCCTCAACTAAAATACCAAAACCCTCTTCGTTTTCTTTTAAAATTTTTATCCCCATTGCTATATGAATATATCTAATAAATATAGCGAAAACACGTTAAATACCATTTTAGTCATCAGAAAGATCAAATCCGATTCTCTCATCAGCTATTTTGGATTTTTTAAGTCTTTTAATCGTGTCGGTATAATCGTTCTTAAGAATGTATAAAGAAATAAAAGTTTCTTTAAGATGGGCCATTGTATATTTATCGGTATCTTTTACTAGTTTATCGATATCATATAATTTCTTGTCCTCATCTGTTAGTATTGATTGAAAATATAATTTTCTATCCTCAGCATTAGGTTTTTCAATTTTATATTTCTTATCAAATCTTGATGGTCTATCTTTAATCCTATCAGGTATCCTATCCAGATTATTGGTTGTTGCAACATAAACCACATTATCGATCGAATTTAAACCATCTAAGAAATTTAAAAACACTTCTTCACCGAATTTATCGATAACTAAATCTAAATCCTCGATAATACATAGCAAAGGTCTTTCTTTTTCAACCTTCCTAACTAATTTGGCTAGCTCAACCCAGTTGAATGGGTTATCAAAGTATATTGAGATGCCGTCATATTTTTTAAGCTCGTCAACCAGCAAATGTATTAGTGATGTTTTACCACAACCAGGGTCTCCATATAATATTATACCGCGTTTAGGTGTTAGGTTATACGTTCTAAACCTTTCAATATTATCCCAGAATATTTTTAAATCTGATATGATCTGATTATGTGGTAAAGAAGGTAAATGAAAAAACTCATCACTTTTATAATTCAGCTTAGAGATACCAAAACCATTACCTTCATTATATATCATCGTATAAAGGCCAGATTCTACGGTAGCAACCGTCTTGAAATTAAAATAGAAATCGGTGTTGTTTATTGTGTACCAAGATTCAATCGATGGTAGTATTCTCTGTAAATGATCATTCATGATTTCAATACCTTCCTCTAAAGGTATTTCTTCATATTCAAAGTCTTCGTGTTCTGGCATTTGATTTTTTTGAAAAGTAACTTAATTTATTTTGTTCTAAGGATTCAATTATAAGATTAGATAACTCACGCATTTTTTTAAACATTAAAGGTGAATTAAATTTCATTTTTTGTTCGGGGTAAACAGTTAGCTCAATAAACATAAAGCTTTTTTTATCATCTGACATGCCAGAAGCCCTTAGATCCAAATCAACGATAAAATTTTGTTTAAAATACGTTTTGTCAATTTTATCTTTTATATTAACTATTATTTGTTTACGCATTAGTCTTATGTATGAATCGTAGTTTTCTATATCCTTTGGTTGTACCCACGATTCCACATTTATGTAGACAGCGTTTAATTTTACGGCATCAATAGTACCGTATTTAACTCGAAATCTCTCGTCTGTGAAGAGTTTCTTTTCTTTCCCAAATTTGCATTGCATTTGCTTTAGTCATATTTTAAAATATATTTATTGTTAGGTGATAATAATAGTAAAAAAAAGTTACTAAAGCAAATTTTCAGATATTTATATAAAAATAAAAACAAATCAAATAGCATTAATCATGAAAAAATTTATTAACGACCTATTGTCAGGCCAAAGTGAGACATCTAGTAAAAGATTCGCAGCTTTATTTACACTAATGAATGTTATTATCCTAGCTTATGTCGCTACATTTAGAAGCCCAGAGGGTACACCAGAGTATATGTACGATGCGTTGTGCCTTATAGCTGGCGGCGGTTTAGGTTTAACAGTTATTGAGAAGATTTTCAGTAAAAAGGGTGGTTCTGATAACACACCTAAAGAATAAGATATTCCGCTATAAGCGGTGTTTTAGGACCGTTCCAGTTATGGAACAAAAAAAGCCAGGATTCGCTACCCTGGCTTTACTTTTTTATGGAGATTCTTTTATTCGAAGCTTTTTTTAAGATCAATGATGTTATCAATTGTCTCTAGAGATGGTTTTTCGTTTTTCATCTCATTTAGTTTTGTTCTAACTTCTAATAGTTTTTTAACGATTATAATATCATCAGCACCATTAATAGTTTCCTCAACAACATTTTGTGTACTTTCGATCAAATTGTTGTAATAGTTGTTAATAGCAGACTCATCATTTTCCGCAAACAAATTTAAAACTTTAACTTGTTCTTCATTTAACTTAGATATCTTGTCAGTTAAACTATTGTTTATCTTTTCAATCGATTCGGTTAATGACTCAGCTGATTTTTCAGCTCTCGTCAAATGTTTGATAAGGTTTGTTTTATGTTTAACTTTCTCAACCAAAGAAAGTTTTTTACCAAAAACAAGTTGGTCAATGCTTTCGTTAACAGTACCTTCAATCGATATCTCTTCCTCTGTTAAACCTTTAAGTTTATCAACATCAGAAAGGTTGAATGATCTTAAGTGGTTTATTGATTCTTCAACGAATTCCTTAGCAATTGATTCATCTTCAAATCTCATAGTGTTTAATAAATCATATACCTCGGTAAACTCTCTTAAGGTGTTATTTTCTTTTAAAACTTTAACATATTTGGCGAAGGATTCTTTAAAATCCTTTTCACCTTTATTCTGATAAGTTTTTTCTAAGTTTGAAAGTATGCTTTCTTTTAATTGTCCAAACATTTTTTTAATTTTAATTATAAATAGTTTTATTATAATAATTTATCAATTTCATCAATCGTTTTCTTAAGCGATTCATTTATTAATTTATTTTTAGCGTCTAATTTTTTTCTTGTTGTTTCCGCTAAAGGTTCTTCTGGAGCAGCTGGTTCAGCAGCAGCTGCCTCAGCACCACCTTCGGCACCACCCTCAGCACCAGGTACTTCTAACGGTGCGGTAAAGTCGGTTCCAGCCGCGGCATCCATACCGCCGCCCATGTCTCCACCACCGCCACCGCCGCCAGATGACATATCTGATGCAGGTGCGCTTCCATCAGCACCCAAGGTCATATTATTAGGGTCAATTTTATAAAGTTTGTAAATATCCCTGAATATACCAGTTTGTTTGATGGTCTCACCTAATGATTTAAGCTCTTCACCACCAGCTTTTTCAACAGCTTGTCTTTGAATGTCGAGTTTAATTTCATCATCACTCATATTTAAGATTTCTTTCTTAGCATATGTCATAGAAACAGCACCAAATCCATTACCAGCGTCTGAAACTGCATCACGATACAACTGAATTTTTTCTTTCCAGTTTTGTATTTTAAGCATTTCAGCTTGGGTAGATGGGCTAGTCAATGTTATTGTGAAATTTTCTAGATCATCCGTAAAACCTTTAGTATAAAGGTGGATAATAGCCATCTTATTTAATTCTTGAATTAAAGCTTTCTGTACTCTGTGTACAGCTCTAGCGAAACGTACATCAAGAATAGCTAAGTTTTTACCGTCACCAGTAGCTTCTTCAAAACCTATAAAGGCTTTAGGAACTCTTAGCGCAGCTAACATTTTCTTTTGGATATACTCGATATCAGCAATCTCAGAAAGGTTCTGTGCACCAGGTAATGTCTCAATAGGCATCGCTAATTGTGGATCTCTAACTGGGATAAAATAATCTTGGTCAACAGCTAAAGCATTATAGCGTGTATCTTGATTCCCGTTGTTTTTATCAACCATGTTAACTCTTTTAAAGTTATTGGCGATCTTATCAACGTATGCATCGACATCTTTATCATCCATATTACCAACAAAGACCTTATATACACGTCTTTCTGGTGCTCTAGTAACACGATATACCAACATCGCATCTTCTGACAACAACAACTGCTTCCAAATCCTTCTTACCTTCTCCAACATTGAGGTACCATAAGGTAATCTTCTATCATCACCAAGTAATCTAAAATGGGAAATTTCGAATGAATTAAATTCAACGTTTTTATCATTCCAGAAAAACTTGATGTTTTGTTCTTTTTGTTGATCGTCTAAGCTAGTGATTTTTGAAAACCCTGGTTCAGATCTTGTCATTTCTATGTTAGGTAATTGCGTAACACCAACAATACCTTGGTTTGGCACTATTTTGTTATATATGAAATTATCACCATATTTACAAACGTTTCTAGCCCATGAGGTTAAATTAGCGTTTATATCTAAAACGTTTTCAAATAAATGTGTTAACTCCTTTTTAATCCTACCGCTGTCAGAATATATCGTTAAAACTTTACCGTTTTCATTTGCTGTTGTAGCTTCTTCAGCAAAAATATCCAGAGCAACAGAAATTTCTGGTGTATACTCCATCGCTTCATAATCGTAATAAGAAGCAATCCTTGTTGGTTCATAATAAACCGCTTTTTGATAAAGCTCGTTATCGATCTTTTTCCATTGGTTCTGTAAGTAGAGGGTTTGTTGCGCCTCTAACTTTTTTTGATCTAAATCAGCACCACTAAGGCCATCAAAAGAACTAGGATCGATGACATATTTAGGGCCATCTACCTCGTTACCCAGAACTTTATTTAATTTTTGATATATTGTTAATTTATTCGCCATATTTTTTAATTTACGTATTCACAGTCAACATAAGGTGGAAATTTATAGTTTTCGGTAACACCATCCCAGTCTTTTTTTTGTACATATGTTGTTGTACCATCAGATTCTGGTGAGCACTTAATCGCATCAACATTTCTTTGTAGTGCTTTACCGTCTAATTTACCACTTTCCTTTTCTTTTGTTCTAATAATTGAAACCGAACCAGGTCCAGTGCTTCTTGCTTGTTTAATTAAGATATTTCCCATTTTAAATTAGTTTAAAATTATTTTATTTTTTTTTACTCACCCCGAATAACCAACCGTATTCTTTAGTATTGGATAAATTATTATTCATATCAAACTTATCGGCATCATAGTATGATTTATTAGGCTCTGGTGAACTCGTTACATCTTTTAATAAATAGTCGGCATCTGTTTTTACGTTGTTAGTTGTTATTTTCCAACTATCTAACATAGCCCTAGTCATGTTATCAGATTCTTGCAACCTTTTAAATGAAGTATTTGCGACAAATAAACACATACCCAAGGCCATAATAAGGTCATCATGTGATCCTTTCATGTGGTCTGGTTTACCGTTCTTATAAACAAACTTTTTAAGTTCAGCGGTCAATCTCTCACTTCTAATCTTAAACCCACCTCTGGATACAGCTTCTTCTAAAGCCGCAACAATTTGACTTCTTCTGTTTCTTGAGGCAAAGTTTATACCAGGTATGGCGTTCTCGTCAGGTATATAGTACATACTGTTACTATCGCCATCTTTGTCGTAGTGTAATAATTTTTTAGGGTAATTTAACTCTTTGAGTTTTTGTGTTGATGCAACACCCATACCACCCGTGATATCAAATGTTGATAGAGCGTCATACATTCTACCATACTGATCAACTAACTGGGCCGCAATATCTGGTGGAATTTTACCGTGGTACTCTAAAACCTGCTCGAATGTGTCGTAATCTATAATACACATACCAGTGGCATCTTCAGAATCACCTCTTGAAACATCAAGAGCTAAAATATATCTATGACCCTTTTCTGGCAATTTCCATATCCATAAGTTACTATCCCATACTTTGTCTTTAATTTCTGGGTCTTTAACATTTTCTTGTTCCTGTTTTCTAATAACTTCACCCTCGATTACGTTATCACCAGAACCAATAAAAGCACATTCCAACTCTTGGTTGATCATACGTTTATTGAAATTCATATCTCTACACATGTTTTCATACCATGTGGAGTGTGGTTTATAACCTTCGCTAATAAATTTAGCTATAACATCTGGATGTAAATCAATAGCCGATTCAATGATATCCTCATCCCTTTCGGAAGCTGGTTTTTGGAACCAGTCTACAATATCCTTAGTTTTAATCAACCTCAAATCTTTACTAAATCTAGGATCTTGCCACCATTTTAAGTGAGTCACACAGAAACTATTATCACCTTTAATGGCACCCTCATATGAAGCATAATAGATTGGATCTAGACCGTTAGGTGTTGAAATCAGTACAGCTTTACCACCAGTACCAATTGAGGCCAAACACGCTGTCCATAACTCTTGGCCACCTTCAACGAACGCAGCCTCGTCAATTAATAAGACTGTAGGTGTATAACCACGCAAAGCATCCTGAGATGTTGCAACGGCTTTAATCTCAGAACCGTTAGATAACCTAACGTGTTTTTGTGATGATTTATCAAATGTAACATTTACCCAATCAGGTAATTGTTTAATGAAGTTTATGATTTTATTTTGGAACTCAATAGCCGTTTCCTGTTTGTTGGCTAGAATCAAAACCTTCTCTGGTCTATCTGGGCTTGCGAATGCTGTTAACACCGCTGAGTATGCCGCTGTTACGGTTGATATACCAGCCTGACGGTATTTAAGAACTAAATTAAACCTATGTTTTCTGTAATTCGAAACAAGTGTTTTTTGACCATCAAATAATTCAAAAGGAACATAACCTTCTCTTGTCTTATCAAAAGTTTCAAAATAACTTTCAATGACATAGCAAGGGTCTTGGCTACATTTTGTAAACTCAAGTAGTAATTCTCTTTTGTCTGTAATTTGCTTTTTCAAACTTGTTTCTTTCCATATAAATAGTTTATTATAGTCCTAAATCACTTAAACTAATACCATCAAGGTCATCGTTATTAAAATTATATTCCATAATTTCCATCCTTTTAGTTTTGGCAATAGAATCAATTTCCTTTTTCGCGTAATCAGGTCGATGCTCAACTAATGACATAAATTCGATAAAACTTTCAGCGTCTTTTTTAAAGAGCTCGATTAGAATCAATTTTTTAATGTCATAGTCATCAACATCAATTAAACCGTGTAAATTTCCCCACATGGTTGGGAACAATCTAATGTCCCATAATTCAGCGATGATTGTATCAGTATAATCAATAACTTTTTTAGCGTCTTTTTTTGGTAACCCAGCGACAGAAAAAAGCGAAATAATACCTTTTGTCATCTCCAGAATCAATATCGGGAAATTCATACCTTTCGCTATAATTTTAGGAACTTCTCCGCTAAAGTCAAGGTCAACGTAGCCAGCATTATTAGAATCATTTGATTGGATTTGCTGCTGGAAATCCTCATCACTGATTAAGTAGTAAAATAGGTCGTTAGCGATTAACGCTTTTTGGTAAAAAGGTATTACATCAGGAACGATTTTTTCGATATCGTCACGATAAAGGTGAAATATGTAAAGTGCTCGTAACGATGCGCCCTGAGAGAAGGCGTTTATAGTCCTTCTTTTAACAACTTCGGCGAGTAACTCCTCATCATTTTCAATCTCCTCTTTTTCTTCTTGTGTTAGAGGAGTTTCCATACTCATTTCTTCAGGTAATTTAATGGTACCTGGTTCCATTATCTCAAGATCAAAAATGACCTCATCATAACCTAGATTCCACTCATCACGTATAATTTTTTCGGCTAAATCACAAAGTGCAACCCTTTTACCACTTTCCATATTTGTTGCACGAAACATAGCACCACCAGCTGACATCATAACTTCCATCGGACTTATGAGTTCTTTTGGGGTTTGGAACGTATTTGAGTAAGAATCGATTAACTCTTTGTATCTTTCAGAGGCAATCATTTCTTCGCGCCAAGACTCTGGGTGTGTACTTTGATCGTAGTAAGGTAACTTACCCAATGGATGGGTTCTCTTTGAAAGTTTTTCAATCGTTGATTTAGCGATCAAATTTGGGTAATCACCCAACTGTAGTCCTGATTTTCTCATAAAAAAAAATGCCTTGTTTATTATTAACAAGGCAAATTTAGGTAAAATATTTTAATTAACCAAATTTTTTAAGCTTTTGGTTTCCCTTTTTCATCCTCATTGGGTTTTGGGATGTCAATTTTTGAAGGGTTTTTTGTTGGTGACGGTGTTTTAACTGGCGTCTCAACAGGTGCTTCTTTTTCTAATGGCCATTGATTATTTCTCATATTATTATGAATTTTTTTTGTTTTTTATGTACTCTAAAATATCGGATTTGTTTAGCTTCGGTTTTTCCGACTCTGCAATAATACGAAAGATATCTGAATTAACCAAATTCTCTTCAATTTTTTCTGTTTCCTCTTTTAAAACATCTAAAAATCTTCTTAACTCTTTATAGGCCTCTTGTTGTTTGTCATCTTTTAATAAATCCACAACTTTTTTAACAATCCAAGATCTGTTATCTAATTTATCCAATAAACCTTCATAGGCAATGGGATCCATTTTACTGATAACAGTATCATAAGAAGGTTGTCTTGGTTCAACTTTTTTTGATGGGAATAAACTTAACTGTTTTGTGTCTTTTGTGTTTATAACCTTAAAGTTACCCTCAGACTCCAGAGCCTCTTTAGCTTGTTCAAATGTTTTAAACTCTTCCTCTTCATTGTCTTGCATATCATAATGAAAAACGGTATTAGCATAATCAATCACGCCGTCTTTATCCGTTGTTTCAACAGTATCACCATTCTCATCTTGGATGTTGTATCTTTCATCATCAAATTTAACTGGGTGTCTTCTATCCCAAGGTAAATCATAATACGTATACCCACCCGTTAACCTAGATAAAAGAGTGTCAATTGTATCATTGAACGACCAGTTAGCCGCATCATCATCTTCAGCTTCATTTTGCATAGTAGCTTCAGCTTCTTTTTTGGTGTTCATTAGCTGTTGAATAGCTTCTTTAGCTTTATCCAAAGATTGTATTGTAGCCTCTGGATCAGAAATAGCTTTATTTATTATTTCGTCTGAGTTTTGTGTGTTGTCTTCCATTAGAATTTTTCAATTTCTTCTTTATTTATTATTGTCAGTAGTTTATCCCTACTATAAATTTTTTCCTTAACGGATTCCATCGTCTCACCATATCTAAAGACAAGTCTATCTTCAATTTCTGGTGACTCGGTTTCCCATCCCAAAGATATTATACCCTCTACACAATCATACATTGAAAACGTGTCTGAATGCATAGCGAGAGATAACTCAATATCCTCAGATTTTAATATACCGACAGTTTCAACCTGTTCGACATTTGGTGGGGTTGGGTTTCCACTAGATGCTGGTTGTACATCCCAATCTTCACCATACTCAACCCTATCAAGTCTCTTCGTAAAAATGAACTCGTATGTGTTCTGACCTTTAAAATCTTTGTTTAAGGGGTTTATATAAATTAAATACATAATTATTTGACTTTATTTACTATATTGAAACTTAATTCGTTATCGAATATTAACGTCTCACCACCAGTTTCAACCTTTATATCAATAAAATATTCTTGCGGAACTAACCAGGTTGTATCTATCGTGAAATAGTTATTATTAAAAGATTTATTAGCAATCTGCCAGTCAACTATCGTTATAACAGCTGGGCCCTGTTTCACATACATTCTATAATAAACCGTGTTACTAACATAGTATTCGGAAACAGTGTATGGTTTTCTAAGAAGAACGTTAACTTTTCTTTTTTCACCTTGTGATAGCTTTTCTTCTCTCTTGATACCACTTAATGATAAACCATATCTTGTGTCGTCTAACGCATCTATATTGAAATTATAATACTTGTCGGCATCTATCGGAACAAACCTTAATTTTGTGTTTGGTCTGGGTTGTCCATTGTAGATAATATTAGACCAAATGTCATTATATTCTGTATAACTTGTATAAACATCTTCATCACCAGGAACTTCAACATAATAAACACCTTTTGTTTTTTGTTTTACCACGTAATTAACGTTATTAATTTTACATGTAGGTAACTGGTCAAGATTTTGTAATTTACTATCTATAACCGAATAAAAGAACAAGTTATTAGTTTTACCCAGATAAAAAGTAACTCGATCATCCTCTATATGGTCATTATATTGAGTTTCGATAAACGGTTCAAAAAATGTTTGTGTATGTCTTGTGAATAAACCAAGAGCGAAAGTTTTTTGCTCTATTGAATAGTCCAAGGCTTCCACCGCATCACTAAATTTTAAACAAAACCCATAATAAGTTGTACCTGTTGTTGCGCCAGTTGTTGTAATGTAATCGTTCACAAAATCCGTTATATCCATTTCAACATCTTCATTACCCAAATCAAAATGTTGCGTAGCTATAGGGGCATTACCGTTTGGTATCGCACCGCTTGGTGTAAAACTACTGGTGTTTGTGGCTTTGAACCAATTAGATGGTTCCAAAGCAAAGTCTTTATTTTCTGGTATACTAGTAGCTGAAGGTGTAAAATCATAACCACTACCCTCATCCCAAAATTGATTGACAACGTGTAATTCCAAATCAAAGGAACTTGGTCTATAATTGTCGTTAAACAACAAATTATTACTAGTGCTTAAAAAATCTTTAATATCAAAACTAGACGTGTTTTTAATTTTTAATATATGTCTGGTGTCATTATCAACATTTATAACCTTATCTGAAACCAAGTTTTTAATCTCATCAAAAGAACAATAAAATAGGAATCTACTATTCGTAACACCAAAATATAGTTCGGATACCTGGTTTCTACCAGTATTAACATCACTATTTTTGACGATAGTGTTATTCTTATCAAAATATGTTCTATATATGCCCATGATAATAAATATTTTAATTAATGCGTAAGTTATGGTTTATTATGCTTGTTGGTTGATTTAAATTGTTTCCGTTTATTTCTTGGGCCAACTCTCCTTGTAAATCCGTTAGTAATTTCCTAGCGTCATTATTGATGGAATCTTGTACTTGTCCGATTGAATGTCCGTGTGTTAAAACGATATTAATCAACTTATTAATCATTTCCAGTAGTTTTTCACCTCTAACCCAGCCGTATGTTTGGTAACTTTTCTTACCATCATTGGATAGGGCCGATAAAAATTTAGCCACGGTTTCAATTGACATGCCGTCTCTAGGATTATCCAAATAATCTGGCGAGTTAATACTACTCAAAAATAGAAATTTATCCGCATACATTACTTGGGCGGTTAAATCTTTATTCTCACTTTTTTCTTCAGTTGTTTTTTTAGTTTCTGTAACAGGAGCTTGCAATTCCTGGTTACCCATAAAGCGATCGGTTGAGTATTTTTTTATTTTACCAATAAATTGGTTAAATTCATCAAACCTAACATAATCAAGTGACGATGTATCAGTTGGTTGCGTTTTTGGTATACCTAATTCATTTTGTAGTTGTATTGTTGGTGTTGTATACTTGTCTCTATTGGAAGGTACGATTCTAACTACAAAATTATTTATATTTGGTACAACGTCTGTTGTTTCATTATTAGCACCACCTGAATTTGGTTTTGTTGGTATTCTGTTAACTAAAGATATAACACTACCATCACTTTTAATCTCTTGGGTTCCTATTAAGTCTGGGTTATAGTATTTTATCTTTTTTTCTTTGTAAGATGAAATTATATCCTCAATTGCTTTATCAAGTAAAGCTACGTCATTAAATTGTAAGGTATGTCTAACCGTATATTGATTTCTAATTGTACCAGAGCTATAGTCTTTTAATTTATTGTATTGTTTTTTTGTTAAACCCTTTTTACCTTTATTATCTTGAATTGTCTCTAAAGTATCATAAAGGCTAATCGTACATTTTATATTTCTATCCGTCAGAGAATTTTTTCTCTCATACTCAAATATTAACTCAACAAAAAAGTCTAAAAAAACATCCTTTTTAGTGGTTGTTGTTTCTGTTTTTTCTTGATAGGTTAGCAACTTTTTGTACTTTGAGATTTGAAATAACGGGTATTGTGTTTTTCTCGCTTTATTTGATATGTGATCTAATCTTATTAAAACACGGTTATTCCCAAGAGCAATTTGTTCGTTATCAAAACCAGATAATACCGAATCATTTATATTGTTAACTATATCGTCTGGAGTTGCAGATTTTTCCCTATTATCTTGTTCCCTATATGTGCTATATAAAAAAAGAGGGTCATTTGTAATTGGTCCAATATATAATTGACCAGCTTTTGTTCTGATAAGCCTAACAATTTGACCTGGTTTAGGTATCATGTTTATGTTTGACGGTAAAAATGGTTGCGCCAAAAACTCGTCAAGAAATTTACCAGGGCTAACGGTGTAAGACCATTCGGTGTACATATTACCGTTAATATTTTTGTTTTTTACGGCATTCTGTATATCGGTAACGGTAAGATAAGTCTTATACCCTTCATATGGTACAACGCGTATTCTACCATGATTTAACGGATCTTGGTTATCAAAACAAATACCTAATTCAAAACTTTCCATTAGTCTTTAAATTTTAACCTATCTTTTAATTCACCATAAACTTTATCATAAGTTATTTCAACCTCTTCTAATGTTGTTGTTAGTTTCAAAACATTTTCTTTTAAAGCGTCAAAATCGTTTTTTAACCCAAGAAGGATTTTAGCCAAATCTTTATTGGATTTTTTGTCAACGTTATCGTAAATTTCTTTTAATTTAGGGTTATTCATAATTATTGTATTTGTCCGTATCCCATAGAAAGACCAACACCAGTTGTCGTTACCTCAACTTTAGAATTTGTTTTAATATGTGATACCATTAATTTTACTGTTTCTTCTAATGCTATCATTAAATGGTTCGGTGTACCGTCTGGGAATGTGGCCGCCGTTTCAATACCTTTTTCACTTAAATTAGACTTAAGATCGTTAATCATAGCGACATGATTTAAACCTGGCTTCAAAGCCCCACCAATTAAAACTAGCGGTGGTGGTAGAGGTGGCATTGGCACAAAATTAAGTAGTTTTAATAACCTTAAAATTTGTTCTATTATCGATTCACAACCACTAACCTTAAGACCTTTAAGAGCTTTTAGTAAAGCCAATAAACTTTTAAGAGCTGAGATATAATCAAGACCCCTTTGTTTTAAAAAATCGGCCGATATTTTTTTAGCTAAATTAACGAGATCTTTTTTAATTAGATTAAATATGTTTTTAACTAATAGATCTGTGATAAAGTTACCAATTTTTGTTACTATAGGTTTAATGAAATTAATCATACTTTCTGGTGTTTTTTTACCAGTATCACCTTTTAGAACTAAATACAATTTTGGTACCACCATTAATTTAGGTGTTACAATCATCTGCATTAAAGCGTATGGTATGGCTTTTAATATATTTAATTGCACTTCTGCGTTTATGTTAGGCAGATTAAGGACCGCATTTGCCTCACCATCATTTATAACCTTATTTAAACCGTTGTTTAGACCGTTTTCCAATAGATTGGCAGCTTGGTCTAGGTTAGGTACCTTTTTAGAGTTATCTAAAGCTGGTTCATTAATATCAGGTGAAACTTGGTTAGGGTCTTCACCTGGAAATAATAATTTATTGCGTTGGCTATTGTTGAATAACTCTTCTAATGAGTTTAAAATATCATCTGGGTTTATCGCAACATCTAAATTACCACAAGATGAGAATCTTAAAAAATTATTTGCCCTTAAATTGCCGATAGTGTCAATTTCATCCAACTCTTTATTGTTAAAATTAAAAACGTTATCGAAATCTGAGTCGGTATTCAATAAACCACTTTCCTCACCATTTTTTTGTGCTTGGTTAGCACCATATTGATCGTTTAAGAATGCTTTGTTACTAGAATCTGGTTTTGTTGTATCGTTTTCCTCACCACAAAAACCAAACATTTTTTTAAGACCTTTTGTCAAACCACTTTGTTTGACGATTATTGCTTTATTAATGTTTCCTTTAACAGATAATGATCCTGTTAAGATATCCATTAGAATCGCCATAAAATTTGGGAAATTAAAAACTGGCGTAGCCACTTCTAGGTAGTCCTTTAGGAATTCGCCAAATTGTTTTTTTGAATAATATTCACCGAATTTAAATAGGTATGTTGAACTATCGATCGCACTTAATGTGAATAAAACCCTATCACCTTTTTTAAGTATCAGTGGAGATGCAACGTCAGCATTTTGAGCTTTGTTGAAAAAGTAATTTACGTGTCTAGTGACATCGTTACCTTCATACATTAGTCTACCCACACGACTATCGGGTGCAACGTTTAATAGACCAAAAGAGTCAATTTCTTGCTTACCCATCTCAATACCCGTTACGGATAGTGTTGTGTATTTTTCTGGTATTACTAAGTTTGGGTCACAACCAAAAGCCTGAAAAAAGGCATCGATTATAACCTTATTAATTGAATCAAATTTTTTTAACTGGGATAAACTACCCTTTAATATTAAGGATTTAAACTCTTTTTGCCCCCTAGTTGATTTAACGAGCTCAACCAAAAAATCAATAAACTCTAATTTATTTAATTTTTTTTGTGAATCGCTAATAAACGGTTTTTGTGTATTAGAAACTACTAATGATCTATACCTTGAAAATATCTCGCTTTGTGAACTCATTATTCATACTCTTTTTCGTTTGTGTCCGATGAAGCACCTTGTTTTTTAATAAACTCTTCAGCCCATTTCCTATCTTCATCTGTAATTGTCATACTAACACCAGAACCTTCTGTTGGCTTACCAGACTTATAAAGAATATCACCCTGTATTTTGATCAATCTTAGTTTTTTCTCAATAGACGAGTCAATGATCTTAAGTAAATCATTTGTTATCTTACCAACTAAGGCTATATCCGAATTTTCATTAATGTCTCTAGAGAATTTTTTATAAGCTGTTAAAGCTCTATTTCTCTCATCAACAATCTCATTGTATGTTTCTTGCATGAGTTCTTTCATGCTTTCTTCGGAAACATCAACTTTTTTCTTTTTAGGTACCATAATAATGTTATTTATTAATAAATATCAGGCATCCAAATAATTGTCCTTAAAAATCTTATACAATGACTTAAATCTTTTCATACTATTCCTAATTTCCTTAGTATTTAAGCCCGTCATATTTCGTATATACAACAATATTAGATTTTTATTAAACTTTGGTGAGTTCTTACCTTCATTCACTTGTGAGAACAGCTCACGCCATTCTTCTAAAATTTTAGCCAGAGAATGCCCTACCTTAAATTCGTTCTCACTTAAATCATCGGCCTCTAAGTCTTTTCGTATACTAGAGGCCAAAGATTCAATAAAAATTGTTAAATCAAGATCATCATTATCTATTCTATACAATAGATCATCTCTTTTTAACACCTCACCCTCATTTTGGTCAATGTCAACAAGTGACATATTTTTTTTATACTCTTTAACCATTTCGCCAAAGAGATAATTCTTACAGATAGTCCCGAAATATGAAAATGATCTTTTACCCTTTTCTGGTTTGAATTTATCAAACTTTGTCATTAAGAAGGATAGGGTGTCCGCATGTAAATCGTTGAATTCGTAGGATTGTCTGTATAATTTATACGTTCTTATAATACTCTCTATCATTTTATTGATAGGTTCTTGTAAGTGTTCTCTATAAATTTTTTCTCTTTCCTCAACAGTTTTAGCATCCAGAAACATGATCACCGCTTTCTCCTGGTCTACACCATAATAATTGCGATCTTTTTTCTGTCTTGCCATTATCCACCAACTTCATTTTCCTCATAAATTATATGCCTATCTTCGTTAAACATGTATTCTTTTTTGGCTGACTCCATCCAGAATAAAGCTTCTTTTGGATCGATCTTATACTCAACAGCCTCACTGTTTTTATAAAGCCAGAATAATGACCCGTCTCTCATATTTACGTGCTTATACCCTATTTTAGGGATAACCATTGATTTGTACCCGTTTTTATGGAAACGTAATAAGAACTCATAATTAAATGTTAATTTAATCTGTTTTAAACCGTTTATTTCGTTATAAACAGATGTTTTGATTACCATACCACATGGGTTGATATTCGGGTATTCTAATAAAGTCTCTAGATCGATCGAACCTAAAGTCTCACTAAAGTTGTAAGCCCAAACAGCTTCGTTTGATAGTCCAATGAATTTGTTATCTTCAGATACATCATTAATGATCGGTAAGAACATATCAACATCTGGATAAGCCTTAACATAATCGTTTACATTTTTGTACCAACTTTTTGAAACCTCATCATCAAATTCCAAGATACTCATAAATTCTGTTGTAACCTCTTTAGCAGCAAAATTTATTTGGCTTTGGTAATCTGAGTCGCCTTCGTTAGTTACTACATCAATGTTTAGGTCGTATTTCTTAAAATCAAAAGAGTTCATCTTAGAAATAACATCTAAACAATTACATGTTACGATTAATACTCTTTCTGGTTTAACATCATTTCTATCAATCGATGATAGCGCGATGTCAAATAAGTCATCAAATTTTTGTGTACCAATACTTTCAACTGAATGTACGGGGATTATAACGGTTAAATTAGTTTTGTTCATTTTCTTCTACGGTTTGATTAAAATTTTCTTTTATTTTTTCAAGTTTTGACATTTTTTTATTGAATAAATGTTCGAAAACTTCTATCGTGTTTTTCTCAAACATCTCTCTTGTATACTTTTCACCGATTGTTTGTGAAACAGTTAATAAATTTTCAGGTAATGTATCATCTAACCAATTTTTAATGTAGCTAGACAAAATTTCTGGGATCTGATTTTCATCATAAACCCAAATACCGTTGTCATCTGTCATCCACTCTGGGATAATATTAGGTACTTTACCAATTACAGGTACATTACACTTAATTGATTCAACTGGGAAACGGCCAAAAGATGAGTCATCATCAATCCAAATTGAAACAGCGCACTCTTTTAAGTTTTCAGCAAAATCCTTGTGGTTCATTGCGTGCATATCTTTAAAAGAAATGAATCGATAAATTGGGAATTTTAGGTAAAAAGCTTTGATGATTTTAGCCGCTTTTCTAGCCTCTCTACAGTGTATTGCGATTATAGGTTTTTGTGGTTTTTCACTAGCTGAGAAATGACTTTCAACCATTGGCTCGATGAATTGAACATCTTCAACTGGTACGGTATCCTCAACCATACTCTTTAACGTGTTAGATGTTGTAATACATTCTTCGGCTCCAATATCAACCCAAGATTTACCAGGTGAGAAAGCCTCTAACATATAGTCAAATGATTGTACGTAAATAACTTTTTCTAGTGGCATAGAGCTAATTTGTTCGAAAACGCTACCATATACTTCTGGTACAATGATGAAATCAGACGGACCAACAACAAGATTGTTATCCTCGATTGACATATGCTCTAATTCATCGCACTCTGGGGTTAACCAAGAACCTACTTTGATAAAATCATTTTTTTCATGTAGAATTGCTACATTGTAGCCGTTATTTTTAAGAACAAGCGCTTGATTATACAAATGTATAACGCTAGATTTACCGTTACCCTTTGTGTCGGGAACCAAAAAAATGATCTTATGTTCTTTGTTTTTAATCTTAGCGATTGCGGATTCAAGATTGTTAACTATTTCTTTAGTTTTTTCCATTTTCTTCTTTGTTTAGTTTTTTTAGGAGTTTAAATAATTCTTTAGTGTTAATTATAGTATAATCAGATTTAATGTCAACATTAAATTCATTTTGATACTTTATGGATGTTTTACCTTTAGGTTTTGCTTTTAAGATTTTGGGGTTATCCGTTACCAAAACATCACAATGTGACCAAAAATCTTTCCACTTTTTTGGGAAGATTATTTGCTCTAGATTATAATAGTTTTTACTTAAAAAGAACAATGTGGCCGCTTTAGATCTTTGGCTCTCATTGTTTAATAATAAGATGTTGATCTTATTTTTGTTTGAGAAATCTGATATATTTTTGATAATACCAGGTTCAGTCTCATCTGTTCTACCGAAAACCTCAAAACAAGCGTCATCGTACATAAATCTTTCCAGATTAAATGATTCATCTTTTTTGTTTTCGGTAAATTCAACTTCCTCATCAGTCTTAAACTCTGGTGACTCAACGCTACCATCAATATCTGGGAAAGAAGCGGATAAATTAAAAGGATTTATAGGTTCTATCGCTTCTTTTTCGAATTCGAACTCATATAAATCCTTTAATTTTGAAATGTGATCCCTTAAAATATTATTTATCGTAATACCTACTACCATATAATTATTTTTAACTAAAAATAATAAAGAAGTGAGGTAAAATAAACACTACATTTTACTTTCGTTAAATATTTTTTCGATTTTTTTAATTAGTGGGTTTCTAACAACATCGTCCTCACCAAGAACTACTGTACCAACCTCATCGAAGTCACTGAATTTTTGAATGATGAAGTTTAACGAACTTTCACCCTTTCTTTTCATGTCAATTTGGTTTTCATCACCCAAGAATATCATCTTAGAGTTTTCGCCAAGTCTAGTCATAATTGTTCTAATGTTATCGATTGAAATGTTTTGGGCCTCGTCAATTATGGTTATTGAATTGTCGATGTTAATACCTCTCATGTAAGCTATTGGCATCTCCTCAATCATGTTATTGGCTCTTAAAAGCTCAACATTGTGTCTTCCGATAACCTTCTCAAAGTTATGCATAAATGAGTACATAAATGGTTCCATTTTCTCTTTCATCGTACCCTTTAAGAATCCAATCTCCTCATCTTTTAATGTTGTCACAGATTTAACGATAACGATCTTCCTATACCTTGGGTCATTCTTAAGGAGTTCTAACGCCATGGCGCATGATAAGAATGTTTTACCAGTACCTGGTAACCCAGAACAAATAACCATCTCTTTATTTTTTATTTCGGTGATTAATTTTTTTTGGTTTTGGGTTTTACATTTAATATCCACCTTCATTTTATCCAAGACGTTACCGCTATGTGCGCGATTAATCTCTTCAAGAGCCTCAAACTCTTCTTCAGGCGTTAATTTTTTTCTCGTTCTTCTTGTTGTTGGTGTTTGTCTTTTCATGTTTTATTTATTTTTTTATTATTCTATTAACAATTAAATTAATAAAAGACTGATATTCAGTATCCCTTAGGAAATAACTGACGTTACGCGGTGTTGCCCAAGTAAAATATTTTGGTTTGCCCATGAATATATACCACTCAGCGTTCCACCTATTATTTTTTTCCTCTGGTGTTAGGTCCCTTAATTTATTAACATAGCTAGGGTTAAACCACCAAAAATTACCAGCAAAGTGATCAGTGTGATATTTAAACCAACCATTAATAAGAACTGTTGAGTAGTTCGCCCAATACTTATCAACTGGAGTACCACCTTGGCTAAAATTACAACCAGCTATGTCGTAAGAATCTAAAATTGTGTAGTTATATTTCCAAAGAGAAATGTTATAAAAATCCATAACTTTTCTCCAGTAATTAGAATGGGTACCTATTTTCTTAGAGGAACCCTTTGTATGAATATAGACGCCTTTAAAATTTTCTTTTTTTGATAATTTTTTAATTAATTCAATTGTGGGGTACTCGTATTTATTTTTTACTTTAGAAAATTTTATTTTCTTATCAGCATATTTTTTGGTTATGAAATCATATGACTCTTGGTCGCCGTTAACAACAAAAAATAGTTTTTTTGCTGTGTCATATAAACCAGATTCTTTCATTAAATTAACTTGATCCTCAAGAATCTCAACCCACCCGTTTGCGCAGTAAATATGATAAAAAACGTATATGGGTTTATCAAGAACAAAATTTTCGTGTTCAGATAACTGGGATGTTATATTTTTAAATAAAATATCAGTCGCGGATTCTGGAACAAGCTCAGTTGATTTAAAAACATTTAAAGTGTTAACGGTTTTAACCTTGGGTCTTACAACACTAGTTTTAATCATATTAAAAATAATTTTCGCTGTTTATGTTTTTATCATCAATAAATAAATCATAAGGTGGTTTACCAAATTTTAGTTCATGGTATTTAACACCCCAAGCTTTAAACTGTTTTTTTGTTAATTCAGAATGATCAATACCAGTTACCGAACCTCTTGCGGTCCAATAAACTATAGTATTACCCTCATCATATAGATCATTTATTTTTTTTATCCTGTCAAGCATTGGTTCTGAACTAGCATAATCCGTACCATTGGTATTACAGATAGTGTGGTCAATGTCAACGTATATTAACATACCTTTTCAAAAAATAAAAACTCATAGTTAGATTTACCCTCTAATCGCTTACCAGCGACTAAGTTGTAATTTGTTAAATAACCTAGGATGTAATCGGAATTTGTCTGGCAAGCTAATCTAACATTCTCTCTTTGACTGTAATCACCTCTAAAGATAGTCTTTTTATTGTATCTTATCTGTAGCATCACCTCACTGATATTAGAGTCATTTACATTCCTTAAAAAGTTGATAAAATATTTTTCATCTGGAAAATGTTGTATAACAGCCTGCGATATAAAAATGTCGGCACCTAAATCATTAAATGTTTCTTTATTGTTTACATTGTAAAGATCAACGTTTAAACCGTTTAAATTATTACTAGCTTCAGCTAATTGCCTATCAGATATATCAAAACCAATATATTTTTTTATGTTTTTAGTTGAAAAAAGATATTGACCCAAAAAACCACCACCTATACCGTAATCAACCACAACTTTATCATTAAAATCATATTTACCGATAAAATTATTCTCCCAACTTTTTGTTAGGGTATCAAAATCACCTAGATAATCGTTTATTTCTATGTGCGAAAAAACTGGGTCGCACGTTTCCCAAAAATTTATTAACTCTTTTTTTTCCATAACTATTTTCTTATAAATAGACAATCCATGTAATCTGTACCAAACCTACCCGTCCATTTTGATGAAAAATGTAGGTTATATCCAAGATCGATTATTTTTTGTACATATTCGTTTGTTTTATCTTTTAGATCTGGGTCGATGAAATCATGAAACTCTATAGATATTTGGTTTATTTTATTGCAGATTTCTGGCGTCAGGCTATCTATTAAAAAATATTCAGAACCCTCGATATCAATTTTTAAATAATCGATATAATCAACACCAACATCGTTCATTAAATCTGAAATTGTGATTGTGTTAACCATGTATTTTTTTGGCTCCTCTTCACCCCATTTAAAATATTTATTATCTTCCGCTAAAATGTTACCAGCTTCGTGGTTTTCAACTTCAGTGAAAAATAATTCAACATTACTTTCGTTATATATGGCTTTATTTACCATAACAACTTTATCATTACATAACGGCAGTAGATTGTTTTTAAATAATTCAATATTGGGTTCAACGCCGACATATTTTTTAATCGAATCTAACCCAAAAAACTCAATGAATTTTTCATAGAATCTACCGTCATTAGTACCTAAATCAAAAATAACGATATCATTTTTTTTATTAACTAATATTGTGTGGTCTAATAATGTTTCTGTTCTTATCATTTTCTAAGCGTTTTCATCTTAGCCAATTCACCACCAAAAAGTTCTCTAGCTTTTATTGGAGTACTTAAACCCGCTTCTATATCACGAATACCTTTAACTAATTTAAATAAACCAGATGGCTCAATAGACGCTGAATGGTCAGAACCCCACATAGTTCTATCCAAAGTAATATGACGTTCAATCCAGGTAACACCCATAGGTACCGTTGCAAATGTTGTAACAAGACCATATTCATGACCACTGTACCCAATTTCTTTTTCAGGGTACCAGTTTTTAAGCCAGTTAATATAATTTAAATTCAATTCTTCAACAGGACATGGGTATGTTGAATTAGTGTGCATAATAACATCTGGATCACAAGCATTAATACAAGCCCTAACCTCATTTTCAGTACTCATACCAGTTGAGATCATTAATTTTTCACAGTTTGCTTTAGCGTATTGACAAAGTTCTAAATCAGTGATTAAAGCTGAAGGGATTTTCATTGAACCATCGTATGCATTGGCACCGTCAAATTTACGCATGAAGTCAACTGAATCTTTATCCCAAACGGATACAAACCATTTGATACCAATTTGGTTACAGAATAAATCAATTTCTTGATATTCCGATTCACCAAACTCAGTTCTCCATTTATATTCCAAATACGTCATTTCACCCCAGGGTGTTTGGCGCATCTTACTTTTTTGTTCCTCTGGGACGCAAACGTCTGGGTTTCTTTTTTGAAATTTTACATAATCACATCCAGCGGATTTAGCCACCATGATTAATTGTTTAGCTATTTCAATATCACCATTGTGGTTAATACCTATTTCAGCGATTACATTAACTTTGTTGTTCTTCATAATATTTTGCTTTTATCGTTGTTATAATTTCACCAGCGTCAAAACCGTCTATCATCATATTGTAAATGTCTCTTATTACATCCGAATCATAGAATCTAACTTTTACGTTTTTGTTAATAAAATTACTTAAAGCAATAATAACAAAATTAAGATCAAAGTCAAGGGAGTGTGGTTTATTCTCGTCAAAATACGGGTTTACAAACTTTGAGACTCCGTGTTCTTTAAAAGAACCGTCAGCGTTCATCCTACTATATAGGTTGTAACCAACTATATTAATACGTTTAGTATTTAATAAACTAAAGAATAACATCATACTAACACCAGAAGTTGGTAGGGGTAGTTTTTTGTTATATTCCCTTCTCTTTGTTATTGAATAATATGAGTTTGATCTAGCGCACATAAAGTTAAATGGGTCAACATTGTGCGTGCTTGTTGGATGTTGTTTTTCTAAAGTTTTTCTAACATTACTAGTTAGTAACCACAATTTATCTGGGTTAAAGTTACCGTTAGTTATTTCGTTTAATAATGCTATTTCATTTGTTGAACAATAATAGTAATCCACATCAAACAGATGGGCCAATTTAAAGCCCCAATTTGTTGTAACAACTCTAGTTTGTAATATTTCAGGTAAAACCGAATATAACATTTCATTACCGATACCAGATGAAACCAAACTAACACTACCTAAATCAACAGATAAAAATCTATATTTTTTAGAGTAATCTAACCAGAGTTTTTCAATGGCCTTATAATCTTTTTCAAATTCCTTTTGTTTGATATTCCAAGGTTTTTCACCAACATAGTGTATAACTTTTATATCTTTTAATGAGTTAGTTAATTCAGTCGCTTTAGAATCATCAAAACATCTTTTTAACAAGTTATAATCCGATGACAAAAATAAAACGTCAAAATTTTTCAAATACTCATTGAGTAAACTCTGATCCAAAAATTTCGGATTTGTTAATTTAGGGAATAGATCTAACATGTTTTTAACATGCTCGTCTGATCGCATAAAAGAACCACTCAATAATAAAAAACCACCATTTAATGAAACATCATCAGAACCAGCTTTCTTAATAATTGGTTTCCTTATATACTCGGATGTATCTCTCGTTGCGGCAATGTCATGGTCAATTAAGTATAACTCCCTTAAAGAGTTAACAACTAACATATCGCTATCCAAATATAAAACTTTATCGTAATCGGTAAAATTAAAGGTTTCAATTGTTAATACCGATGGCACAAATCTATGAAAATTTTTACTTATCTTACTTTTAAATAAAGTTATTACATCGTTGTAGTGGCCAGTAGTATCAATTTTTTTAAAGATTGTTTTTCTATAAAATAGTTTTAACTCATCAATTTTTTCATCAGATAATGGTGATAATTCATCACTATACATTATAATCAGATCCCCGTTAAACCAAGGATTATTCTCCAAAAATGAATTTATAAAAACATAAAAGTGGTCGGCGAAAGGGTTATTTAATATTGTTGTTAATGCGTATCTTTCGGGTAAAACCCTATTCATTTTAATTGTCGCTTTATCTGTCAAATCAATTTTCACCACCTCTTCTTTTTTAACTAGCTGGATAGCGGTAACCTCTTTCTTCTCGATTGTAGGTTTTATTGTTGTTTTATATACAGGTTCTTCCTGTATATGTGTTTTTTTCTTTATATCTTTTTTTTCTGGGATAATATTAACTTCCTCGACAATACTATCTTGTATTGCCGCATCAATATTAACCTCTTTATCAATAACCTCTTGTTTGATTAATTTACTGGTTATAGCCCTATTTTTTTTTACAAAATACCCCATCTAGATCGACTTTTGTGTCAACGTCTGTAACATCATCAATTTTTAAAAAAAATGTTTCATTGTTATATAAATTATTGTTAAGTTCATTAAAGTAACTAATATTAAATATAGCTATATAGTGAGAAATTTCAAATAATAACGGATAATCTTGCCTTCTGTATAGATTATGCTCAATTAATTGTTTGCCCTTGTTATCCCCTAAATCAAACATGTATAAATAAGGGTGTGTGCCTTTTATATCTTTTTTACATAAAAGGGACTTGCTAGAACTTTCAACAAAAGCGTTATAAGCCCTTTCAACGTCAGCCCAAGTCCTCTCTGGATATGTGAGATAAAGCATTATAACAACAGATTTTTCATCAATATCACCACTATCAATATGGTATTGTACTACATCTTTTGTACTGGTTTCATCTTTAGCTAAATTATCTGGCCTAATAGAAACATTTAAACCCATTGACCTAGTTTTTTCAATTAAAACCTCATCATCTGTTGAGATTAGCGCTTTATCAAGTAATTCAGCTGGGATAATATTAATCGTGTTATCGAATAAAATCCTATTTTTAAAAGGGAGTCCTTTTGAATTTCTTCTGGCTGGGATTAGTATCGTAATATTATCCATCAATTAATAATTTAACTTTACCATCTCTTATTAATTCGCTAACCAAAGATTCCTCAATATTCGGCGCGTGCCCTTTCATTACCGAGTCATCCTCATAGTAGTGTACACCGTTTTTAAAAAAATCAAAACCGTGTATCTTTACGGTATAACCTTGCTCAATAAAATAAAATATCATCACAAGACCAGTGGTGGCCCATGAATTGTTTTTATTAATAAGTCTATTAATTTTATCGTAAAAACTAACTGGTATTATGGTATAACCATTTTCAGTTAGTTCGTTAATTTTTTGGGTGTTAGGTGTTGCAACACTAGGATAAACAAAAAACCTTTGGTCAAACTGAGTATTATCATGTTTATTTGACATGCCAGTCTTGATCCAATAATTTGTTTTTTTACCAACAAATCTTTCAAAAGATTCTGTTTCAAAATTATTAAACCTGACAACGATATCATGTGAATCTATTAATTCACCACATTCGTTATTTAAACAAGAGGGGCCGTTACCAATTAATAGAATTTCTCTCATAAAACCTTTTTAATTTTGCTCAATTCAGAAATAAACATTTCTTCATGTTTTTCCGCTGAAAAGTCATATTGGTAACCTAAAGCCCTATCACGATTAAACTTACTTAATCTTTTGTGATAAGCCCTCATTTTTTCTAAAAAATAATTTAAACCTATTTTTTTTAAATGTAACAGTTTAATTGGTTTATCGTAAAAGACTACATTACCTTTTGGCGAAGCGACATGACAACCAAAATTATAGTTTATTTCACTGATTTCTTTTGGTTTGAAGATGCATAACTTATCAAAATGGTTATGTTCATAGCCGTGTGTAACATCACCAAGTAAAAAACCAGATTTTGTTAAGTCAAAATCTTTAATCATCATTTCAAAACCAGTTGGTTTTATGATTGTTGCACTACTTTCATTAAAATCCCTTAGATATTGGCCCAAATCATCTGAATAAAGAAATTCATCCATATCACAAACAATAACAATGTCAGCATTTTTAGATTGCTTCCAACCGTTATTTTTGATCATTAAATACGCGTCATCTCTAATCTCACCTTTAGTATCGTAGGGTACAATCTTAACCTTCGGGTGTTTTTTTAAAATACTAAGACTTTTGTCAGTTGACATGTTGTCGTAAACAACAATATTATTAACAAAATTTTCATAGTGCCTTAGGAAATGCGGTATTATTTTCTCCTCATTCCAGCATAGTACGTGCACATCAACTTTAGGTAGTGTTTGATCAAAAACTATGTGTTCATTTTCTTTATCAAGGCAAATTGGTAGGTACTCAGAATAGATCTCTTCAAATAATTTTTTATTTGATTCCCATTTCTCACTAGTTAAACCAACTGATTTATGTATTATTTCGATATTAGACATGACACCCACATCAACACCTTCTAAATAGTTCTCTACACAAAAAGGTATATCATAAAAATGGAACCCTTCGAATCTTTGGTCGAAGCCAAGAACGATCCTGCGCCTATCAACAGCCATAAATACACCATCAACCGCAACAACTTCTTTTAATTGATTACCGTAGCTCTCAGAATACTTATTTTCCCATACTTTTGTTCCGTCCGTATGTTTAACGCGTCCGTGCATCGCCTTTCTAACTTTCCACCACATACCATCTACCATGTGCGTTGTGCCAGCAAGGCCTAGAATGCCGTATTCTTGGTGTCGATTAAAAGCTTTTATAACCTTTTCACCCCAGTTCTTAGTATTAAAAATAATATCGTCATGACAGAAAACAATAATATCACTTTCAGCTTCCTTTAAACCTTTGTTATAGACTTCCGTTAAAGAATATTCACCGTTATTTTCATACGGTAAAACCTCTACACCCTTATGTAGGCAAGTTTTTTTTAAATGCTCAACAAAATTGTCGTCTATTTTTCTGGTTGAAAAAACGATACTGATTTTAATATTATTCATACTCTTCTTCTACGATTAAAGGTCTTTCTAATGTATCACCTTTATATTTTAAAACAGGTATTATACCCTTTATTTTTTGAATGAAGGTAAACTTATCGGATACCTCGTTTAGTTCACGCTCAATAAATGTGGCTAGTTTATAATCTTCAGAATTCATTGGGTAGACAAAGGCATATAAAACTTTATCACCCACCTGTATTCTTTTCCCAGACCACACCGTTTTATATTCTATACGATTAAGAACATCTGGTGTAATCGCATTGTAAGCCTTTATCTGATCCTTAAATTCTTCTACCATTATTTAACACCTGTTGAACCAAATCCACCTAAACCTCTATCAGATGAGGAAAGTGAATCAGTTTTTATAAATTTAGTTTTATTCATTGTTTGAACCCCAGCAATTACCCCTTGGGCTATTCTATCACCATTGTGGATATAAAAAGGTGCGGCCTTATCCGTGTTATATAATATAACGCCAATCTCACCTCTATAACCAGAATCAACGGTACCAGGGCTATTCAAAACCATTATACCGTTTTTTAACGCTAACCCACTTCTAGATCTAACTTGTAGTTCAAAACCAGTTGGGATCTCGAAATACAAACCAGTTGGTATTAAAGCCCTATTACCAGGCTCGATTTCAATTGTTTTATCTAGAAAAGCTCTTATATCAAAACCACTGTCACCCTCTTTTTCGTAAGTAGGGTCTGGATTGTTAGATTTGTTGATAAATTTTACTTTTAGTTTAACTGTCATGCCATCTGAGTCAAACTCCCAACCACCCATTAAATCACTTGTTTGTTTTAGAATCTCATCTAATTCATTCTTTGTTTCATCATCAAAGAATTCACTCATGTCCAAATTTTGTAGGTTATCCATATTTTATATTAATGTTTTGTAAATTTCAGCTCTGTCTCTTGTCACATTATTTAAATTATATGCGTCTTTAACCGTTTCATATAATTTTTCACCAAGGTCTTTAACCAAATTAGGGTTATCAACCAATCTTTTAACGTGTTGGCTCCATTGTTTATGATTCTTGTTTGGGTCCACTAACAACGCATTACCAGCCTCATTAAAACCACCACCCTTTTCAATTGCTGAAATCAAATCAATTGTGTACGGGCCGTAATTTTGTGCAATAATAGCTTTTTTATGAAAACCAGCCTCAATAATTTTTAATTGTGACTTATATTTGTTAAAAGAGTTTTCAGCTAATGGGGCTAATGCGACATCAAATTCGTTATAACCTTTAGCATATGACTCAATACTTTTTGTCCATATTCTTTTGTACGGCATATCACTGTCATCATAAGTTAACTGTTGGTCGAACTTTAACAAATATTTTAAGTAATCTGGATATTTTTCCAACAACCTAAAATTATCGGTGACGAAAACCTCATACATGAACCAACTTGTTTCGATTGGTTGCATTTGTCTTTCCATCCACTGATTAGTCTCCTTGTTGAACATTTTAACCTTACCCCTAGTATCATAACCACAAAGAACAAATTGAACTTTATCAGCGTATTCTTTAGCTCTTTGCGGAACACCTTTCAGTAATTCAATGTCTTTTATGTGTGATGAACCACCAAGCCAACCAAATCTAAGTCTATTTGATTCTTTAGGGTTTGGTTTAAATTGTGGTTCGTTTGGATTTAATGCATTAGGTAAAATAACGCAGTTTTTGTTGTATTTTAAAACCTCTTTTTGTAGGATACTAGTTGTTACCGTAATCAAATCAGATTGTTTAATCACAGATATTATTGTACCAGCAAAATTAGAGCTTTTAGCTTGGTTATACATCCCATGTGAAGGATCTAAATTCCAGTGGTCATCTAAATCGATGATAACTTTACCCCCAAAAGATTGTATTTTCTTAATAACGTCAACTGGGTTGAAAAAATTATTACCTGGGACCCTGTGGAAGAAGAATAATTGAAACTTTTTCAAATAAGCTTCATCGTCAAAATTAATATTATGGTTGATTTCAACGAAAAAATCGGATCCATGGTTATTTTGTAAAGTAACATGTGGGTCAACACATCTATATTTACCAGACCCAGCGCGATCGTTAGGGTTTACTAGGATATTTATCTTACTCATTAAATTATATTTCTATAATAATAAGAAAATTAAACCAAAAATCAAAATATAATGTAAAATTTATTTTGGTACAACCACCCCTCGTCTACTAACGACATCAGAAGCCATTAAATTACCAAAATCTATGGCCTTAGCAATATCCGTGGTCTCAAAATATTTTAATATAAACGCTGATGTGAAGGTATCCCCAGCCCCACTAACATCAATGGTGTCTCTAGGATCTTTTGACGGGTAAATAACCCCGTTAAACTCGGCTCCGTGTTTACCTAATGTTGTAATTATGTTTAAACCCTCGATATCTGATTTGTTTTGTGATTCTCTTTCACTTTTATTTAGTTTGATGAAATCGAACTGTTTAAATAGGTTAGACATTTTTCTTTTACTGTCCAGAATAGATATTTTCGCGTAATAGGCTATCTTAGATATAACCTCATCCGTTAAAAAACCTTTGTTATAGTCACTAACAATAACAATATCAGATAAAAGTATCTTATTTATGATAGGTTCTGTTAGTACGAGCGGTGTTATGTGATCTTCACCTTCGTCAACCCTCACAATCATTTGATTACTTTTTTCATCAACAAACCTTGTTTTAGTTATTTCAGTTTCTTGTGTGATAAAATTTATTTCACAAGACTTATTAATAGCTTTAAGGTTCTCAACAACATTACCAGCCATCCCAGGATTTTCAACAACCCTAAATGGGTTTAATACTGGTACAGGCGCTTCTGGACAAAGTCTCGTAACATCACCATAAATAAATTTGTCAGTACACATTTCACCGATAACGGTCACTAATATCTTATCCATATCACAAATATACAAAAAAAATGAGGGTAAACAAACCCTCATTATTAAAAATTTTTATAGTAGTTAATATTATTTTTCTACCTCATTAACGATTTCGTCAAATTTACCAGATTTAGCGGCCTCAACAAAATCAGCAAATTGATTTTTTGTCCAAGTTGTTATACCTTCTGGCCCGTTTTTATCACCTAAAACAATTGCGTCCGATTGAATTTCAATTACTGGGCAGCACTTATTTTTACAGAATTTAATTACGTTGTTTTCCATTTTTTTATTTCTTTGTTGTTTTGTTATTATTTTCTTTTAAAACATTCAATTTACCACCAAATACTTTATCACCGATTTTTATTTGAAAATTCTCATCGATGCTAGTTTTTTTAGCTTGCTCCTCAAGAACTGTCTCAACAGTTTTTTTAATGATATACTCAATTAACTGTACATCCATTACTGGTTGTTGTACTGGTTGTTCTTGTTGTCTTTGAGTTGGTTTATCATATTGCTGTACAACTTCTTGAATCTGTTTCATTTTAGGTTGTGCCTGGGCAACTTTTTCCATTAAACTATCCATACCAACTGGGACTGTTGGATCCACGATTGGGTTTTCGATAAAGGATTGTAGTATTTCCTTAGGCATTTTAGATGTGCTTAAATTTTTCATAGTATTTTTAGGTGCGTTACCGCCAGCCGCTCTAGTTCTAGCAACCATGTCAGCTTCACTAAGATATTCTGGTTCACGTTCTGGCGCATCATCAGAATACATAGCTCTGTTTATTTGTGGTTGTTGGCTCATACTAGTCCCACCAGTATTAGCTTCAACTTTTTGCATTACCTGTCTAGCTTTGGCGATACCTTGTGCCAATATACTCGCTTTGTCTTGGTTATCCATATATTTTATATATCCATTTTAAAAATCCAGAACTATGAGTCTCATTAATTTCAACGCGTTCCTCATCCTCTGGTTTATTTTCTGGGGTTGGTGCTTTATAATTAGGATCTTTAAAGTTTGGGTCTTTGGGTCCAGCTGGTTTACTAGTATCTACAAATGAAATGGCTTTATCACCATCCATCTTTCTATCAGAACCATCTGTTCTATAACCTGATTGTGGGTCAAAAGTTTTAAGCTCTTTACCAGTTGAATCAAATAATATATCTACAGTCCCATCTTTAATCTCATCCACAAGAAATGTTTTCCACTTTTGGTTTGTTGTATTAGTAACCCCAACAGTTTGGTATGCTCTAAGCATCCATTTACCAGTAGCCTTACTTTTACCTAAAGCAACTGGTTGTACACGTCTATAGTTTTGTTTGGTGTACTTTTTTTCGTTTGGGTCGCTAACTTTGACACCCCTATACCAGAATACGATCTCATATTTATTTTCGATCGCATATCTTAGCATATTAAGCTTATCATCACCCGCGTTTTCAATTATAAGCATATAATTTTAAAATTAAACAACAGATGAGTCTGGATAAGTATTATTTTCTTTGTAGTTGTTAACAGCAATTAGTTTAGATCTTTCTTCAACATCGGTTTTGTTACCAATGCTACCTTTACCCTTTTCGTCACCATCAGATAACGCGTTTGGGTTAGTTGCGCTATATTCAAATGAGTTTGGTTTATACTCGTTAATTGGAATTAACTTACCATCTCTTTCTTGTGTGGCAACTTGTCTTAATTGTTCAGACGCTGGTACCTTTAAAATATTGTCAGCCATGATTAAATTTTATTTATTAAGTTTTTTATTTTATTAACACTCTCTAATAACGCACTATTTGTCATTAAATCAGGTGTATCCATTATTCTATCATCCAAACTAGTATCAAAATCATCACCTTCAGAGTCTTTTCTGAATTGATTGTCCATACCAGCATTAGTTCTAGCAACTTTATTACCGTTTACACGGATCCTTTCGTTTTTTATTAGTTCTTGAACCCATTTATTCATAACTTCACCACCATTAAGCTCATATTCAACTGGGTTAACATTGTCCTTGTCAACATTATCGAAATAAGATTTAATCATAACTAGATTAACAAATGGTTGGTTGGGGTTATTCAATAAGTGGTTAGCTCTTTTATACCCTTTTACCGTTTTTTGATCACCAAACTTATTTAATACATTTTTTATATGATGCAAAACTTCTTCTGGTATATCGTATCGATTACCAATTAATTTAGCATTTTCTTCATATAAGAAATTAGTTTCGTTAAGCATTGTTTAATGATTTTTCAAAATACGATAACAAAACCTTTTTTTCAGCTTCATTCATATTTTCGTTAAAAAATTCGATGAGCTGGTCGAATTTACCCAATATTAGGTTTTCTTTATCTTTAATTTCCTCGATTGTTGGTAATTCTTTAGGCATTAATCTATCACCTTCGTTTTTTCTAGACAAAAGATCTTCGAGCATTTTAAACGCTCTTTCTTTGGCAACCTTTTTTAACTCCTCTTTAGGTGTAGCTGGTTTAACATCTTTCATTTTAGGTTTTATTTCCACAAAATAATCCTCAAATGTGTGTTCCATACCCTTTTCATAGAGATATTCATAAAACTTTTTAGGGTTATCCTTATGTTTGTCAGCCTCTTTGTTAAAAGGTAGAGTCGATTCACCGTAATATCTTCTATAGTTCTGGAAAACAAACGGTTGTCTTGTTTTCATGATAGTAGCATCGGTTGTATCGTGAGTTGTCGCGGTGTAATCAATATATTTCTTATCACCTTTGATTATATCACCGTCAGAATCAATAAACTCCTTAATATTTTTATTACTTTCCATTCGATATTTTATCTATAAATATCGGTGATTTAAGTAATATTTCAATTAAACTGGAATTTCTTCATCAAACCCAGGTAATTTAAAGACAATGTTATCCTCAAACCAATAATCTGGCTCATAATTTAGTTTAGCCCAGAACTCCCTCTCCATTTGTGATGGGGTGTAGAACTCATATAATGTATCCTGATCCGTTACCTCATCTGGTTCGTCATTAACCAAATCTAACTCAGATTTAAGGAACATTTTTTTATCCTCTGGCTTTGTTATTAGGATATCATATCTATGTGCTTTTGGGAACGCCACTAATAACGGCTCAACTTTTTTATTAAATGAGTCTAAGTATTTTGGTACGTTATATTCACCAATATAGTCGGGTTGGTTTTCTATGATGTCGTTTGGTACCAATGAAGCATACATATTACCGTTTTTATCTTCCTGGGCATCACCGTGTGATTTAACCTTACCGTTATTCACATAGTATATGGTATCACCAAGATTCACATTTAAATTATGCTGTATGGCTAATTCCATGTGAGCTTGTTTAGCCAATTGCTTACCGTTTTTATCCCCACCACGATTTATGTAATCATTTATTGACTTTTTAACTCTCGCCTTTGTTGCGATTTTAGCTAACGGTATTTGTCTGTTGTAGATTTTTTCAGCATACTCGTGGTAATATTGCACAAATTCATAACCCTGCCCGTTCAATAACATCTTCATGGCTTTACCTAAAAACTCCTCAATATATAAAGGCATAGCTTTAGACTTGATACTGTTACCCGTTAAACTAACAGAACCATCATCTTCTAATAAGGCGTAGTTTTTTCTAGACAAATTAATGGTCGCTGGCCAAATACCATCCAAACCAAGACCCATTTCACCTCGCATATAGGTGTCGTTAAATTCAGCCACAACAGCTTTAACGCCAGTGTACTCTTTACCAGCTTCAACCTCATCGTTTAAACCCTTTCCGATGTATTTGAATGGTTCGCCATCTTTGGGGGCCATGAAGTTAACACCGTCTGTATCTAACACCAGTGGTTCGTAACCTCTTTTTGTGTAGAATTTAACCATCAACCTCAAATATTGTCTTGCCGTACACGTAATTCGCTCACTCACATCTATTTCAGCCCATTGGAATGCCATTGGAGCGCCAAGGGCACCGAACATCGAGTTAATGAAGATCTTAAGAGGTAACTGTTTACGTTTATATTTGTCGGCCAATTGATAATTACCCTCTTTTTTGTATTTATCCGATAATTTTTTGGCTTTAAAACGTTCGGTGTGGAAGTATTTCAACATCGATTTCATCGCACCGTTGATATCAACACTTGGGAATACATCGTGAGCCAACTGAATAGCTGGATAAAGTGAGTTGTAGTCCATCTTTCTTAGTGTGGTTGAATAACCCACCTTGAATAATCTTGATAAACCACCTGTGTAATCTCTTTTTGTATCAGAAATAGGTATTGCTAGGTCATTTTCAAAAGAATAAGCCATCATAAGTAACTTCCAAAGACCAGCAGTACCCATTGTTGAGACCCTTTGATATGTGGTTGGTACTAATTTAGCCAACAAAAAGGAAGATTGGTTATATACCGCATCAACTTCCATTGTTTCCCATAAGTCATCAATAAGATATCGCTCAACAATATATTTACCGTCAACTTCTTGAATGGAATTTACATAAGCTCGTAACGCTCTATAAGTGTCCATTAAAAAATTAAATGTTTTTGGGGCTCTCATCTTTAATTGGGATAACCCACTACCAGGGACATTAGTTGGGAATACGACAGTTTTACCGTTTTTTAGGTGCTGGATTATCTCTTTAACACCCTCATTGATTTTAGCCTTATTGCCTTCAAACTCGTTGTCGTTAAAGAATGAATCATCGGTCATATATGGTTTTTTCTTTGTTACGATACCAACAGTGTTTGGTTCACCGCGCATTTCTTTAGCTTGTCCACCATAACCCTCTCTTAATTCATTGTCACCATAAACAAATATTTTATTCGGGTTTTGTTGAACGTGTTCTCTGGTTATATTATCCATGAACTCGATTGTCGGTTTTGTTGTTGTGTATCCACCATCCCGATCATCAAAATAATAAGGTTTATCTGAGTACCAAGTATTACCAATTTTATCACCAAGAATGTAAACACGATTTTTCTTAGCAATCTTGTTGTATTTACAAACGTATTTTAAACCAACCGATTTCATACTGGAATCAATTGCCTGTGCACGTCTAGCTGAGTGCATAATATCAATAACACTGTAACCAAACATATTTGTTTGGGTGTAGTCCTCAACCTCGTTACCTAATTTGAGCATCGATTGTTTGTTATTTATTAACTCGCCAACCTTAAGTGTGATCGCTATTTCTTGGATATTTAAACCAAGGATTTCACATCTTTTAAAGAAGAATGGCCAGTCAAAGTTTGCACTGTTATAGCCCGCAATAATCGTGGGTTTAATATCGTTAATTCTCTCAAAGAATTTAATAATACCTTGTCTTTCGGATTCATCATTATCCTCAATAGGTATGATTTCTTCAACACCTTTGTTTGTGTAGATACCGATCAAGAAAATTCGATTGGTTTGCGGGTCAAGACCTGTTGTCTCTAAGTCGAATATAAATTTATGAATATCATCATACTCCTCAAAACCCTTAAATAGTCGTTTACCAGTATGTATGAAATACTGCTCGACTGGTGGTATCATTAAAAAATGTGATTTAATGTCGTGTCTTGTGTCGTAAATATAGATACCACCTTCTCTGAAGAAAGCTTTCATTCTTTCATTACCTTGTGTACACGTGACCAAATACTTATAACCATCAATAAGTTTTGGGTGGTCACCGTGCTCAAGCACTTTAATATCAATACCGTATCTTTGTCTGGCCGCCTTGATCTTTGAATCGCTGTTTCCGTAAAAGTTTGTTAACTCCTTAACCTTATTAAGGTTTTTTATCCACATAAAAGCCATTAAAGGCTCCGTTTCAATATAATTGCCTCGTTCTGGATCTTGTTTTATCTTATGGATTAAATTAGTTTCTGCGTCATACTCGACATTGACAATGTATTTCTCATCGTCATGCCCATTAAGGAACTTTTCTATATTCTCAAGCGAAATCTTATATTCGGCCATAATTTATTATTTTGGCACAAATATAGTAATAAATGTATTAATAGTGAAATTTTCTACAAAAAAAACTTAAAATATTGATTTTAAACAATATCCGTTTTAATAAACGAATCCAAAATATGGATATATAATTCTTCTTGTATTGGTGCGATTAGCTCACCGTAAACAGATGTTGGGTCCGCTAAATCAAAAAGGGTTAACTTAAATTCACCTAAAAAGATACCAGGTTTATCGGTATCATCTTTTGTAAACTGATAGGTTACAATGTAATGTTTGTTACCATCCTCATCACATGGATTCTCTAAAACAATCTTAGCTTCTTTATTTGCAACCTTATAAACACCAGTTTTTTCATCTTTCATTGCAAAAGTTGCCACGCAATTTTCGATTAACTCTTCGAAACGTCTAAAATCATTACGCCCATCTCTGAAAACTTTCATTTTCAAAATGGGTAATGTTGAATTTTGTCTTATACTGAATACCATTAGAATAATTTATTAATAAATATCTTTCTACCCCCTTTTATTGTTCTTAGGTCATAAATATTAGCCATGGTATTAACTATCTTTTTAACCTCAACACTATACAAAGGTACACAATACATTTGAAAATCTTTAACTCCACCTAAAAAGGTTCCAGCAAAAAATTTTTCAAGGACCGTGTTTATTTTTTTTGTTTCATCTAAATAAAGCGCGTCTAATAAATTTTGTGTCCCGCCGCCAAACGATATATTAAACGGAACGCCTTCTTGGTAAATGCCGTCAACATCTAATTCGTGTGGCGTAACCTCAACAAAGTCGTGATGTCTTAAAACCATAAACCCATTAAGATATATCGATAATGTACCTCTTCTGTATTTTCCGTATAATAACTCACAGGCATCGTTGTAACCAAAATCCCTCTCAAAAACAGCACTTACGTGTAAGAATTTTTTCTCGTTTACATCTATGACTGGTTTTTTGGTGTAACCCTCTTCTATTGTGAAATATTTTGTCACAATTAATGATACGGTGTGATTTGCACATGGATCATCTGGTTGTAACACAAAAGAATTTGTTGTTATACCACTAACTTCCTGAGTTTGACCAGTGTAACATATGTCGGTTGGGTATATTGTTCGATACCCTATCCTTCCATCATTAGTTATTCTAATACCAAACGCATTATAATATAAATCCGAGTACTCTTGGTGATATTGTAGAACTTTTGATTGTGCCGTATATCTTCTACCCGTATACATTAACCCGTTATAGTAATTGAAGTACCCAATATATTTTGAAAACCCGTTTAACGTCACCATACCATTGTATGTGTATATGTTTTGTAACTCTTTTGGTATTATCGAGTAATTGTCATTAAGTTTTTTAACCTCTACAACCGTTTTATCAGCGTATTTGTTTTCAGCTCTTGTACCAATATAAAATATAAAACCAGTGTTACCAGTAAAAACATCATTTAATGTCGTACCTGTTGTAGTTCCAGTGGTTATACCAGTAGTAACACCCGTAGTATCGCCAGTAGTTACACCAGTTGTTATCATTGGGAAATGTAACAACATATTGACACTGAAACCTTTTCTACCTCTGGTTGGAAACCATTCGACTGGTTGTTTATGTATTTTATAGAAACCTTGGTAAAACCCACCAAGTAGTTGATTGTAATATTTGTCGCCATCTAACTTCATACGATCAATTTCGTATGTATACTGACCCGTATACCCAGATACCTCATGAAAACAAAAAGTGTCACCACTTTCAACAACGTATGTTATTTCTGGATCGATAGTCCCATTACCGTTTGGTATGAAAAAGTTATCATAACCATTAAGGCCGATATAATCTAATGAAACATTTGTGGCTTGCACGATACCTGGTCTAGAACATAAATTTTCAGTAACGTCAATTTTAATTAAATGACATTCACTATAGTCACGATAAAAATCCCTACAATCTTTTGTGACGGTTAAATCGAAATATTCGCTCTTATCTAGTTCGGTATAAAACATTATATTACTCTAAAAGGTTTTTGGAACGCTCTGTATTTAAGCGCTTTGTTAATTTCTTCAGCTTCCGCTGACATTCTTTTCAAAATTTCTAACGGATTTAATTTAATCATCCTATCTTCCAACTCTTTTTTAAGAGTTATCATTTCGTCTTTACCTTCGGCTAATAATGATTGGTATTCAATCTCCATTGTCGCGTCTGGAACTGGTATTTTACCACCAAAAGTACCTCTAACTCTACCTAATGTTTCTTTACATAAGGCAACAAAGTATCTTCTAATCCATGTTTTTGCTGGATCATTTAAATCATCAAAATCAACATTATCAAGCGGAACATCCATTGGGGATTTGATTATGTCTTTGTTTTTAGCCAAACAATCATCTTTCACCTCTGGATTAATATCGTAATACCAATACCATACTTTACCCTGATTAGCTATGGCACTTCTAAAGTCAAACTTACCACCTGGTGTATTCATTAAGTGGATATATTTTTTACCATCAGGTGCATTAGTTATTTTATAGATCAATTCCGAACGAATCATTCTATTTTTAAGGTTTCTGTCTGTGGTTCTCATTAAAATATCAAAAGCTGGTAGAATATAGTAACTACCAAGTCCCATATACTCAGCACCAAACTGGTTGTTCCAAACACCTAAAAATGGGTCGATAACCGATTGGTCAAGAGATGCTGGTGTAAACCAAAGAACCTCATTAATCTCTCTGTTAGCTGGTATTTCATACATTTGTTGGCCTTTAGCGAGCTCTATGTAATCCTTTTTAAGGACATAACCACCTTCTCCAGCACCCAAACCAACTATTTTTGAGTACGAATATGTGTATTGAGTCACAAGATCAAAAGTTCTATATAAAAACGCCCTTGTTAGATCAGCTTCCGTGATATTTAAACCAATTAAACTAGGCCATTGGTGTTCGATTAACCAGTTGTGTATAAACTCAACATAATCCTCAACAGCAATTTCAAGCAGGGAATCCATTTGTTCTTCCTCTAATTGTATTTTCCTAATTGGTGCACCAAGCCTATGTTTGGCCTGCTTATAGATTTTTTGTTTTTCAGTTGGATTTATTCTCATCTTGTTAATATTTATTATAAATACTTTCAAATAGACAAACAGTATGATAAATGATAAATTTGGCAACTCTTTAGAGAGATTTAAGGAGTTATATAACTATAGGATAAACGAATCGGCTTCTGTTAACGAGGTTGACTGGGATGAGGAATTTAGTGACGTTAAAAAAACTTGCTTGGCCCCAGAAATGGTTGTTAAAATGTTAAACGACCAATTAAGTCGATTAGATAAACCCAGTAAAGATAGGGAGAAAATAGATGCCAATACCCCAATAATTAGTAGGGGTAATTTACCGTTAGCTGATGGTGATATTGATGTGGAGCAATTCATAAAAGAGATAACCGCCAGACCAAAACAAATATTTGACAGAAACCCTAAAATGGAAAAAAGTGATACTGGCGGGTTTCAATATACCGTTAATACTGGTATCCCAGCTTTAAGGGGTATCATCTATGATATTGATAATCAGAAGTTTTTCACGATAAATACTTGTCCAGGTGCTGGCACGTGCGCGGTTAGTTGTTATGCTAGAAAGGGTTTTTATATTATGAATGACGGTAAAAACCTAAAATATATACAAAGATTAAACCTTTTATTAAATGATCCAGAGGAGTATGAAAATATTATTATGGATGAGTTGGATCCTTTAGCCTATAAAATAAAAAGGGATTCTAGAAAAGAAGGTAAAGATATTAAATTGGTTATCAGATGGAACGATGCTGGTGATTTCTTTGCTAAAAAATATTACGATATTGCGATTAGCGTTACAAATCAATTAGTTAAAGCTGGATATAATATTGAATCGTATGCGTATACAAAGATGGGTGACATAGCTAATATCGCTGACCCTAATTTTGTTATGAATTTTTCTGATGATGCAAATAAAAAAGAGACGGCTAAGGTTGATACTGAAGCAACTAAAATATCCAAGATAGTACCAAAGGAATTATTCAAAGACATCTTTCTTAAAGACGGTCCATCTTATGTTAAAGATGAAAAGGGTAAAGCTATGTTTAAGGACGATGCTTCAAAAGAAAGATTAAAGAATTTAATAAGCGTTAAATATAACGTACCTTATGAAACACTAGCTTTTAACGATGAGCTACCGCCAGAACAAAGTTCAGATTATCTTTACAATGTTATAGTATTACCAACTGGGGATAGTGATATCGCAGCTCAAAGAAGAGACGTTAGGATTAGCTTTTTGCTACAACACTAACGCCTCAAGCTACTAATAACCTCTTTACCAACAGAAATATCCTCAATAGGTGCATCACCCATTATGGTACCAATAGTTTTCATTTTAGACTGGAGAGCCTTGTACATTATGATATCTAAAGTCTCATCAAATAAAGGGTAAATAATGTGTACCTTATTTTGTTGACCTATTCTGTGGGCTCTATCTTCTGCCTGCATATGGTTAGCGGGTGTCCAATCAAGATCGTTAAATATCACAACACTACCTTCAGTCAGGGTTAAACCAACACCAGCAGCAACAATATTACCACAGAAAACCGTAATTTTTTCATCATTTTGAAATAAGTCAACAGCTTGTTGGCGTTTTTCCTTAGATACGGATCCATCAATCATAACCGCTTTTTTCCCAAAATGAGCCATTAACTCTTTAATCGTATTAGAGAAACAACTAAAAATGATTACCTTTTGACCATTATCAATAATCTCCTCAGCCATTTCAATAGTGTGCTGGATCTTATCGTAAGACAACAATTGTCTAACTTTGATCAATTTTGTTAAGTGATCGGTTATGGTTGGTTTTTCGCCAGCAGCTTCCATCTCATCAATCCAAGCCTCATATTCAGCTATATAACTATTATAACTGGTTGAGAACTCAAGTGGTAGATATACAGGTTTGATGGTTTTTTGTGGTAAGTCAATTGAGTCATTTTTAGTTCTTCTTAAAATAACATCTGACGAAAATTCCCTAAGTTCATCTAAATTTGATGATCCTGAACAAACCCAGTATTTTTGTTTGGTACCTTTACGGTTAAATTGTCTACCAGCGCAATATCTTTTAACATAACCAACCCAATTAGCGGCAACTGGTGAATCACACAAATACAATAAATTATAAAAATCGATTGGCTTATTTGTGATAGGTGTACCAGTCAATAACCATCTAACAGGTATTTTTTTAGCGAAATCATTAAATATTTTAGTCCTGTTTGACGCCGCATTTTTTAAATAATGAGCCTCATCAGCGATAACTAAATCAAATTTATGATAGTCGATTGGTGAAACTGGTAGGTCGCTAACTTTGACTCCTCTTCTAGGTAGGTGGTGAAAATTCTTTAAAATGTCATAGTTAACTATAGTCCATTTCTTCACAGTTAAATTACTACCATCGACAACAGAAATATTATCTGGTGAATCGTAGTTTGATATTTCTATTTTCCAGTTTAACTTTAAAGATGCGGGGCAAACAACCAATATTTTTTTGAAGTTACCTTCCATTGCCGCGATGATAGCTGAAGTGGTTTTACCCAAACCCATTTCATCGGCTAAGATAAACTTATCGTTCATCAACAATTTTTTTATCGCAGTTATTTGGTGTGGCTTTGGATCTCTCTCATATTTTGAGGGGTCGATAACTGGTTCCTCTTTTCTTTGTTTTATACAATCTTTGAGAATATAAAAGGAGTAGTACTGGCCACAACCTTCCTCAAAGCAGCCCCATATATGTAAAAAATCATCTTTTCGGCTAAGAAGTTTATTTATGAAAATTTGTTCTGGTATGAAATCTAATTTTAACTGCTCGGCAACAAAAGCTCTGCAAGTCATACTTATATCAAAAAGTTTATTAACAACAATCGGGTCAACGTTACCGTTTCTAACAACGTATTCGCTTTGTTTCTTTGTTGGGATGAAACTCTTACTAGTAAAGTACGTTTTTTGTATACCTAAAATATAGTCGTTAGTCCCTTTATAGACTTTTAATATATCTAAAGCACGTTTCTCTATTGGTAACTGCATTATATTACTTAATTCCTTGAATTTATTATTATTCAATAATAATAAATTTTTCTGACAAAGTCAATTCATTAATAAATGAATGTATTTATATAGAAAGAATAATGGAAAGAAAAACTAGAATACCGAATACTAGGTTGAATAGATTCTATGATGAAGAGGATTTTCGACTTGAATTAGATATGGCAACAGAGCTAATTGAGGAAGACATGAATTTCACCGTTGTTTTATTTAGAATCGACAGGGTTAATACCCAAGTTGATGATGTATACTGGGAAAGTAATACTAGAGATGTCAGATTTAAAGCCCCAGTTGAGTTAAAAGTAATATTAAGTCTAGCGAACGGCGAAAATAAATCATATTCACCAAACGGTAATATGAGGTACCAGGATTATGGTAATTTAGAATTCACGGTTTTACAAAAGCAATTGGATGAAAAAAATACCGAAATAAGCTATGGGGATATAGTTGGCTACGCAGATAAGGAAAACAACTTTAAATATTTTAGTGTATTTGATGATGACACAATAAACTCTGATAACCCGAGTACTCATTTTGGGTATAAAGGTTATTTCAGAAGGATTAAATGTACAAACGTTGATCCTAACTTATTTAATGGTATATAATTATGGCACTACCTGGTTCATTTAAGAAAAATATAAACATCACGAGAGAGCGTGCTAACATTGAATACCCTTATTCTATGCAAAGTGGCGCGGCCGAAAACATGAAAGATATGATAACCGATAAGGACACATATCTTCCTAAAGGTGTTTTACATATTGATTTAGATAGGGGTTTTAAGGAGTTTGTGAAAAATAACTTGAAATTATCTGTTGACGGTGAAGAGGTTCCAGTCTTTATGATGGGTATTCAAACCTGGAATGAGTTTTCCCAAACTTGGAAATTTTCTGACGAATATAAAAACGTTAAGATACCTTTTGTTAATATCGTTAGAAACCCAGATACAAAATATGGGACAAACCCATCTCTAATCTATAACATACCAACTGGTAGACATTATACATATGCTGAGGTCCCAACTTGGGATGGTAATAGGAAGGGCATGGATATTTACAGAATACCTCAACCAATACCAGTGGACATAATGTACTCTGTTAGAATATTTGCTTACAGACAACAAGAGCTTAACAAGTTTAATACATTAGTTCTTAAGAATTTTCAAAGTAGACAGGCGTACACAGTCGTTAACGGACATTACATACCGATAGTATTAGAGGACACTTCAGACGAAAGTCAGGTAACTGATTTGACAAATAAAAGGTTTTATGTTCAGCTCTATACGTTTAATCTTCAAGGTTTTATTCTAGACCCAGAAGATTTTATCGTAACACCAGCAATAAGTAGAACATTCACAATAACTGAAAACACATAAAAATAATCAAACTTTTTTTAAAATGAACCTATCCTGCGGTTTTTTGGTAAAAAATAAGATATTTATCAATAAGTAAAATTAAATAATAAATAAAATTAACTAAATATGGCAAACAAAGTTTATGCATCTCCAGGTGTTTACACAACAGAGAAAGATTTAACCTTCACAACCGAAACAGTGGGCGTTACTACTTTAGGTGTTGTCGGTGAAACCCTAAAAGGTCCAGCGTTCCAACCAATATTCATCAGAAATTTTGATGAGTTTAGAACAACTTTTGGTGGTACGAACCCAGAAAAATTTAAAAATACACAAATTGTTAAGTATGAATTACCATACATTGCAAAACAGTATTTAACACAATCAAATCAATTATACGTAACTAGATTACTAGGTTTATCAGGATATGAAGCTGGTATGGCTTGGGCTATCAAAACTTTAGGTGCGTGCGATGAATCAACTTTATCACATACTGGTATTACCGAAACTGAATTTGAGTTTAGATTTAATACATCTACAAATCAATTCTTCGTTGTTGATCCAGGTGGTAATATCGACTTGATCGATTATATTTCTAGTTTGACTGGTGTTGACGCTGGCGAATTTGATGGTGCTTTTAATGGCTTTTTCACTACAATAGGTGGTTATGTTGGTGCTGATTTCTACGATAAGAAACACGCAATGTATTGGGGTCTGTTAACTAACGATTTAGAAACAGCTATCGATACTGACGCAACATCAATTAACTTGAGCTCACCAATATTTGTTGACGCTTATGAATTACCAGTTACTGTTCCAGCTGAGGATAGAGACGCTTATGTGTTAAATAACGAGTTAGTTTACGACACAGCAACTCAAACATACAGCGGACCAAGCTTTGGTTTATTCTGCCACACATTTAGTTCGGCTGGTGCTAGCACATTGAAAGGTAAGTTGAGATTATACACTATGACCTTGAATTGTGACCCTTATACTGAAGGTCATAATAAAACAATGGCTACTATTAGAAGTAGAGGTAACTACGTTTCTGATGTATTAAAGTACAAAGTTAATACTTTAGATATGGTTGCCCCAGCTGGTTTGGTTAACGACCCTTATTTAGCATTTGATTTAACTGGTACAACGGCTAACCCAACAGGTAGCACATTCTCTTACACGGTTTCGTTAAAAGAGGGTAACGCAAACTACATTAAAAATGTTATTGGTACAACACCTACTAACAAAGATTCTTTAATCTATGTTGAGGAAGTTTACGATAACTCTTTAAAAATGGGTTGGTTACAAGGTAAAATTAAAGGTTTATTTACTGAAGCAATTTCAGTTAATAACTGGGATCACTATAAATTCCAGTACCAATCACCTGTTACACCTTTTATTGTTTCGGAATTAAGAGGTGGTTTACCACAAAGATTATTCAGATTAATTTCTATTTCTGATGGAACAAACGCCAACTTTGAAATTAAGGCGTCTATTGCAAATATCGATTTATCTAAAAAGACATTTGATGTTTATGTGAGAGCTTTTAGTGACTCAGATAGAACACCTGTTTTATTAGAAAGATTTAACGATTGTACAATGGATGAAAGTTTAGACAACTACGTTGGTAGAAAAATCGGTACAATAGACAATAAATATCCGTTGAAGAGTAGTTACATTGTTCTTGAGGTTGCGGCTAACGCTCCTATTGATGGTGTTCCAGCTGGTTTCGAAGGGTACGAGTTCAGAACTAATGGCGAAACTGATTACACAGCCGCTTTGGTACCTGAAATGCCTTACAAACTTAAGTACTACGCTCCTGGTGATGTTATTTACAACCCACCTTTTGGTAACGCTGTTATTTCAAGTGGTGATAGAATCCCTAAAAACTATTTAGGTTTCTCAAGCCAATTTGGTTTTGATAAAGATTTGTTACTATTCAAAGGTAAAGTTAGTGTATTAGGTGACAATGCTTACAACACAGGTGATGACTATTTCACAAAAACTAAAGGTTTCCATATGGACATTAACGCTCAATCAATTGTTGATTCATTAACAAACGAGCAAGTTTTTGCTACTGGTGTGGCTTCATTTACAGATCCTGTTGTTGTTGATGGTACTGTTACTCACCCATATAACAATATGAGAACAAGAAAATTCACAGTATTATTCTCAGGTGGTTTTGATGGTTGGGATGAGTACAGAGTTAACAGAACTAACACTGATGAATATAAAATAGGTAGAACTGGATTCGTTGCTGGTCAATTCGATACATTCACTAATGTTGAATACGCTGAATTGTTTGGTACTTCTGACTACTACGCTACAATGTACGGTATTAGAACTTTCCAAAATCCTGAAGAAATCGCTATTAACATCTTAGCAACTCCTGGTATTGACGTGTTAAACAACACTGACTTGGTTAGAGATGCTATTGAAGTGGTTGAAGAAAAGAGATTGGATGCAATTTATTTACCTACATTACCTGACATTAAATTGTTAAATAACAATAACCCTTCAGATACTGAAAGTTGGTACTATGCTGAAGATATCGTTGATGAATTAGAGAATACAGACATTGACTCTAACTACACTGCGGTATACTACCCATGGATCCAAATTACAGATACAGACAATAACGCAAACTTGTATATCCCACCTACTGCTGAAGTAGTAAGAAATATGGCTTATACTGATAACGTAGCGTTCCCTTGGTTTGCAACTGCTGGTTACAATAGAGGTTTAGTTAAATGTAATAGAGCGCGTATCGTTCTTGACCAAGAGGCTAGAGACGTATTATATCCTGGTAGAATCAACCCATTGGCTACTTATTCAGACGTTGGTGTTGTTATCTGGGGTAACAGAAACTTACAAGTTAGAGCAAGTGCTCTTGATAGATTGAACATCAGAAGATTGTTGTTACAAGCAAGAAGATTAATTATGAGTGTATCTAAGAGATTGTTATTCGATCCAAATGACACCACAGTTAGAAATCAATTCTTGTCTTTAGTTAACCCAATCTTGGATAACATCAGAAAAGAAAGAGGTTTGACAGACTTTAGAGTAAGTGTTGCTATGGACATTGAAGACAATGATAGAAATACGTTGAGAGGTAAGATATTCATCAAACCTACACCGACTTTGGAATTCATTGAACTTGAATTTACAGTAACACCACAAAACGTTTCATTTGATAACATATAATAAAAATTAGGGGGTACTTAACGGTGCCCCCAATATTTTACCACAAGCTGTTTTCTGCCAACGGTAAAAAGAAAGTAACAAAGAAAAATAATATAATAGTACTATATATAATATCTTAATATATTATTTATATATAAACTATATAATATTATATTAATAGATAGTACCATCGTTAAGACCCTTAACAAAAATAAGCACAAAAACGGAAAAAGTCAAGTTTTTTCAAAAATATTTTTAAAAAGGTGTACAAAACGAAAAACAAAGATATTTATTAAAAAGAATAAAACAAAACTAAATAAATAACAAATATGGCTAACTTATTAATGAAAATGCCTGTTCCCTACGAACCAAAGAAAAAGAACAGGTTTATTTTAAGATTCCCAAGTTCATTAGGTATCAATGAATGGTTTGTGATCTCAACATCAAGACCAAAAGTAACAATAAATGAGGTTGAAATTCCATTCTTGAATACATCAACATACGTTGCAGGTAGATTCAACTGGGAGTCAATCGATGTTACCTTCAAAGATCCAATTGGACCTTCAGCAGCACAAGCGTTAATGGAGTGGGTTCGTCTACATGCTGAATCTGTAACAGGTCGTATGGGTTATGCCGCTGGTTATAAAAAAGACATTGAATTGGAAATGTTAGATCCGACTGGTGTTGTTGTTGAAAAATGGATCCTTCAAGGAACATTCTTAACCAACGTTGACTTTGGATCATTAGAATACAGTGATGACGAAATCGCAGATATCTCCGCTACATTGAGAATGGACCGTTGTATCTTGGTTTACTAAGAGAGAGATTTTACAAAATTACAAGAAGGGGACGTTATGCGACCCCTTTTTTGTTTTACCCGTTTAATAATTTACTGTGTTTACCAACAAAAGAATTAATTTTCTCGGTTAAAACTTTTTTATCAACCATCTCGTGTTCCCAAATAACCATTAAGGTGTATGTTAGGTCGAATTTAACGATTTTAACTTTGTATTGATCATTCTTAAGGTTAGCCCTTTGGAAGGCGTATTTTGGCTCTGGGTTGTGTTTGTTACAACAGTGGTAAAAACAACCATGCGTCTCAACCAAAATTGAGTGTTCGGTTAATAAAAAATCAAATTCCCTTTTTTTAAAAACAAAATGTTGTTCAAATTTAACCCCCATCTCAGTGAGTAATTCAGCAAACTTAACCTCAAGGTTCGAGGTACCATTCATTTTCTTTAACATTTTTCTTGTTTTACCTTTCTTTTTCGCCATACATTCGTATTATTACTTAGATAAGTACCGTCAAATTACGGGTAAACAATAAATTTTAAAAAAAATACCGTTTACACTATTTAATAATATACTATAATTAATTAAAAAAGAAACGAATATGGATAATTCACAACAAGTTTACTTTGAACCAGCGCATGACGTAATTAGTTTACCGTCTGGTGGAAGATTCTACAAGAATAAAAAAGATTCAGTTAAGGTTGCCTATATGACAGCTTCTGATGAAAACATCTTAACATCACCAAACTTACTTCAAAGTGGTAAAGTTCTTGATGTATTATTGGAAAAGAAAATTTTAGATAAAGATATCAAAGCTGGTCAATTATTACCAGGTGATAGAAATGCTATTATTTTCTTCTTAAGAGCAACTGGTTACGGTGAAATGTACCCTGTTGAGTTGTCAGACCCTAAAACAGGTGAAAGATTTGTCGCTGATATTGATATTAGTGCTTTACCAACAAAAGAACTTTCTATTCAACCAGATGAAAATGGTGAGTGTTCTTTCGTATTACCGAAGTCTAAAAAAACAGTTAAATTTAAATATTTGACCGCTGAGGAAGATGATAAATTGGTTAAAGATGATTCAGCTAGAACTAAAAAACTTGGTTCAAGTGCGATTAGTCAGATTATGACACTTAGATTGCAAAACCAAATTACTGAGGTTGACGGTATTAGAGATAAAAATGCTATAATACAGTTTGTTGAGTCAATGTCGCCAATGGACTCAGCTGAATTTAGAAAACATTTATTCGACAACGAACCAGGCCTTGACTTAACAATTAATGTAGAGGCTCCTAGTGGGGAATTTTTTTTTGGTGAACTTCCTATTACAGCCAAATTTCTTTGGCCTTACGTCTGATTATAGACAGCAAATGATGTATGAGTCGTACATCTTAGTAAAACACGCAAATTTTACTTATGCTGATGTAATTGGGATGCCAATCTTTGAACGAAGAAAGTTTATTGAGATATTAATGGAAGAAAACGCTAAAATCAAAGAAGCTAGGGATAGAGAAATGCAAAAAGCTAAATCTAAAAGAGGATAAAAGAAACCCACTATAAAAAGTGGGTTTTTTGTTTTATCAGATATTTATTAATAAAAAGTTTCATGAAAAAATATGTAATAACAGAAGCGCAACTAAAAACCATTGTTGAAAAGTTCCAACCAGTACCAAAAGATGTGGTTAAAGCAAAACCGATGACAGTTAAAGATTTTCTAAACGCTATTGAAATAGAGAAAGATGGTGAGAAAAGCGATAAGGATGATTTAAAGAGTTTTGTTGGTGCTAAGATGGGTATTGGTAGAGCTAAAGATTATTTAAACAAAACCGATGACGCTTTGGATAAAATAGCTGGTGGTAGTACCATTAAAGGTTACAGCATTGTTAGTGATGACCCTACTTTGGCTGATGCTAACAATTTGTCTGTAATAATATTATCATTGGTTTATTATTTTTATAAAGAGGGTAAGTTACCTAGGTTTAACAAACCTAATGTTTTGGTTGATTTAGAAAAAAATTATAACATAATAAAAACTAAGGGTCTTGAAGATTTTAAAGTTTTATTAAAAATTGATCTTAGATCTAACTGGATTACAACCGAACCAGATGATCAAGGTATGATGACAGCATCATCACCAGACGGCCTTATCCAAGCCAATATTAACACACTCGGTTTGATGACCACTTCCGTTAAATATAGTTTTATGGACAGCGCCACTTTGGGTAAATTTTATGAGGATGTTATAAAGAATAAAGAGATTATGATTAAAATTCAAAAGGCTATTAACAAAGGGGTTAAACCAGAAATAAAAAATGGTAGCTTAATTTTTAACTTTTAATAATGGCACAAGGGGATATAGCGGCAAAATTAGATAAAGTGCTTAAGGAACTAGATTCCTTAAACAATGGAGCTGGTGTAACCCAAACTCAAAAAGAAGATATTATTCAGAAAATCATTGACTCACATTCAAAAGCCATTGATGCCAGAAAAGAGGCGTATAAATATGATCTTAAACAAGATACAATATCATCATACCTTAAAAAAGTTTACAAAAGAAACCAGGATGTTATCAACCAAAGAGTTAAACTAGAAAAAGAGCAAGAGAGAATATCTGAGTTAATAGAAAAATATAAAGAAGAGGAGATCAAAGCCGCACAGGCAGGAAAAAAAGAATTAAGTGGGTATATTCTTAAAAGAAGAACTCAGTTAGAAATCGAAAAAACTGTTAATGAGGCTATGGAAGATGCTTCCGATACAGCGGAAACCGCTAGTAAAACTGGTAACCCTTATTTAGCCGCTATTGTTGTTGTTGGTGGTGTTATATTAACGGCAGCCAAAACATTAGCCAAGACCGCTTTTAGGATGTTTAAGATTATTGGTGGGT
>JACCEA010173702.1_pt1 | contig 57077 bp, 91 predicted proteins | sample 7449851 | NCBI WGS metagenome assembly JACCEA01 (sample SAMN15323453, study PRJNA562643) | freshwater metagenome | isolation source: river surface water | place: USA:Blue River Watershed | collected 2017-08-18 | reverse complement strand
TATTGGTCGTTGATGGCCAAAGTTTGGGCTGTTGATGAATCGGTTGCCCGTAATCGTCTCTGTGCTAACTGCGAATACTTCGTGGATACGCCGAAGATGCTCAAGGCTATGGATGTGATTCCCTACAACAAGTTCGATGAGACTGGTGGGGGTAGAGGATTCTGCAAGAAGTTTGACTTTATTTGTCATAACCTCCGTACCTGTCAGGCTTGGGAAGGTGAGGAAGAAGAAGATGGCGAAGAGTAGAGACTACAAGAGCGAGTACCAAAATTACCACGCTTCCCCTGAGCAGAGAGCTAAGAACAACTCTAGAAAACGTGCCAGATATGCCCTTGAAAAGGGTGGTGTTGTGTCCAAAGGGGACGGTAAGGATGTCGATCATAAAGACGGCAATCCTCTCAACAACAAGAGAAGCAATCTTCGTGTGACTACCAAGACTGCTAATCGTTCTTTTCCTCGTAACAAGAAAGCTGGGAAGAAATAAGATGCCACTCACTAAGAAGGGTAAGAAAATCCAAGCTGCTATGCAGAAAGAGTATGGCAAAGAAGCTGGTAAAAGAGTTTTCTATGCCGCAGAAAACAAGGGCACCATCAAGGGGGTATCCTCGGATAAACCTGCGGGTGTCGCTAAACACACAAAAGGGAAGAAGAAATAATGGCACGTGGTGAAAAAGAATACCAAGGTAAATTCACTTGGGTGGATATGAAGGACTCCAAAGGCAATATCGTCAAAGACGGTAAAGGCAATGCTGTCAAAACGCGGAAGTTTGGCAAACCTGCAGAGGAAGCACCTAAAGCAGCTCCTGTGAAGGCTACTGCATCGAAAAAGGCTGCTGCTGCTCCTGCAAAGAAGGCGGAAGCTCCCGTTACGAAGGATGCCATGAAAGGCTATCGTAAGGGTGATGTGACGACCTCGAAGCTTGACACTCTTTCGGGTGCTTCCCGTAGTACCGCAGGTAAAGTGAAGCCTAAAGGTATCTTGAAGGATGTCTCGGCGTCTGCTTCCGGTAGTGCAGGTGCTACTGGCAAAGGTCGTGAGGCCCCTGTTGGTGGTAAGCTGGGCATTATGCCTCCGAAACTCTCCCCTCAGGAAATGGTTAAACTGACTCCGCTGGAACGTGCCAAGCGTAACCAGCAAGCTACTCTTGCTCGTGCAGCTCAACGTAAATCTGGCATGGCTAAGGGTGGCATGGCCTCCAAGAAGGGCTGCTAATAATGACTGAGAGGGCAATCTCCAATGCTGTCTCCTGTACAACTGCAGGGACGCACAATTTGTACACTTGCCCTCTCAACTGCAGGGCTAAGATTCCTCTGGTCTTTTTTACTAACCCTAACGGTAATAACACAGTTTCAGTAACTTGGTACCGCAAGAAAGATAACCACACCTATAGCATTGTAGGGGGTAAAAATATGGTTTCAGGGGAGTACGTTCAGCTCTCTGCTGCCTATATTGTTATGGAACCAGAAGACAGACTTGATGTTACTCTTGGCTCTGCAGGCCACATTGATGCCCTTTGTACGGCAGAAGAAACCTTTATCTCCAACACAACTAGGGCAATCTGATGGCTAAACAACTCACAGAAATGCAACAGAAGTTCCTTGAGGTTCTTTTTGAAGAAGCTCGGGGTGATTACGTTCAGGCTAAGAAACTCGCAGGCTACAGCGACACGTATTCCACCAGACACATCGTAGAATCTCTGGAAGATGAGATCAACGAACTCACCAAGAAGTTTATTGCACGTGTTGGAGCTAAGGCAGCTTTCAGCATGTATGAAGTCATGGCTGATCCTGTAGCTCTTGGCAACAAAGAGAAGATGGCTGCAGCTAAAGACCTTCTGGACCGTGGTGGCTTTAAGGCTAAGGATGAGGTCAAGGTTGAAGTTGATACACCTCTGTTCATTCTTCCGGCTAAGAAGTAAGCTTGACAGCTCTCGTCGTTTAGAGTATAAGTGATTCATGGCAAAAATTAAAAAAGAATGGAAACTTCCAAAACCTATTGACCACGGGGACCACTTTGAGTGGAAGCCTGTTGTCAGAACTGGCAGAATCATGCCTTTTGGATACAAAGAAGACCCTAACGACGCAGACATCCTACTCCCTGTCCCAGACGAGCTTGAACTCCTAGAACAAGCCAAAAAGCACTTGAAGCGGTATTCCTACAGGGCAGTTGCAGCGTGGCTAAGTGAGCAGAGTGGCAGGTCCATCTCGCATGTGGGTCTGTATAAGAGGATTAGACTTGAGTACAAGCGTCAGACAGAAGCTGCAAACCAGCGGTACTTTGCCGAGAAATACAAAACGGCCCTCGAAAAAGCCCAAAAGCTTGAAGCAAGAATCGGTGGAGCAGCCACCAGAAACAACACCAGTGGTGGTAGTACCAGCTCAGGTGAAACCAGCTCCGATTGAGGTAGAAAAGGCTAGGGAGATTATATTCCAACCTAACCCCGGCCCTCAGTCGGAGTTTCTCTCTGCAGATGAACAGGAAGTCCTCTATGGCGGTGCTGCAGGTGGTGGTAAATCCTACGCCATGCTTGCAGACCCTGTGAGATACCTGAATAGTCCTCATGCTAAGATGCTCTTGGTACGTAAATCGACAGAAGAACTCAGAGAACTTATCTCAGTCTCCAAGATGTTGTACCCTCGGGCTATTCCCGGCATTAAGTTTCTGGAACGGGATAAGACTTGGATTGCCCCCTCTGGTGCAACACTCTGGATGAGCTACCTTGATGCTGATGATGACGTTACACGCTATCAGGGTCAGGCCTTTAACTGGATTGGTTTCGACGAACTTACTCAATGGTCTAGTCCTTACGCTTGGAACTACATGCGTTCTCGTCTCCGTACGACCAAAGACAGTGGATTGAAGCTCTACCAGAGAGCAACGACTAACCCCGGCGGTGCAGGTCATCACTGGGTAAAGAAAGCCTTCATTGATCCTTCTGTTCCGAACAAAGCCTTCTGGGCTACAGACCCTGAGACGGGAGAAGTCTTCAAGTGGCCTAAAGGTCATACTCGTGAAGGTGAACCTCTCTTTCAAAGACGCTTTATTCCTGCAACCCTCTTCGACAACCCCTACCTGTCCGATGATGGGATGTATGAAGCTAACCTCTTGTCTCTCCCTGAGCATCAGCGTAAGCAGCTTCTTGAGGGTAACTGGGACACTGCAGAGGGTGCTGCTTTCCCTGAGTTCAACCGGAAGATCCACGTTGTAGAACCCTTCGATATTCCTAGCAACTGGCCTAGGTTCCGAGCAGCAGACTACGGGTACAGCTCCTACTCTGGTGTCCTTTGGTTCGCAGTTGCCCCTAGTGAGCAGTTGGTTGTGTATAGAGAGTTGTATGTCTCTAAAGTTCTCGCGGAAGACTTGGCAGCAAGAGTTCTGAGGGAAGAAGAGGGAGAGAAGATGCGCTATGGTGTACTCGACTCCTCCTTGTGGCATAAGCGTGGTGATACAGGCCCTAGCATCGCTGAACGAATGATCCTTAGAGGGTGTCGTTGGCGTCCAGCAGACAGAAGCAAAGGCTCCCGTATTGCAGGCAAGAACGAACTTCATAGACGCTTGCAGATTGATGAGCTTACTAATGAACCCCGTATCATCTTCTTCAATACCTGTAGGAACTTGATCTCTCAGCTACCCTCACTGCCTCTGGATAAGACTAACCCTGAGGATGTTGACACTAAGTCTGAGGACCACCTGTATGACGCTCTACGCTATGGCGTTATGACTAGACCTCGCAGTGGTTTGTTTGACGATGAAATGAATACAGGAAGAACTGGCTTTCAAATTGCAGACAGCACTTTTGGCTACTAACCTAAACTGGAAATGAGAACGATGGAAGAAGACAATATCTCCCCGGACAGCGGTAAGATGCTTGCTGTAAAGGATACCTCTGGTAACGCACAGATTGACAAACCTGCGGGTGACATCGTTGCTTATGTTGAGGAGCGGTTCTCTAAGGCAGAGACTGCAAGACAGTCAGAGGAAGCACGTTGGATTCAGGCATACCGTAACTACCGTGGTGTCTATGGTCCTGACGTTCAATTTACTTCTACGGAGAAGTCTAAGGTCTTTGTGAAGGTCACTAAGACTAAAGTTCTTGCAGCCTTCGGTCAGATGACTGAGGTTCTTTTTGGTGGCAATAAGTTTCCCATCACGATTGACCCTACGACTCTCCCTGAGGGTGTTGAAGAGTCTGTCCACGTGGAGACTAACGACCAAGTGAAGCAGGCTGAGAAGTCTTCGGGTAAGATGGAGCCTCTGCTTCCCGGTGAGACGATGCAGGACTATCGTGAGCGTCTTGGTGGCCTTACGAAAGAGCTTGCTCCTGTCATGGAGAGTGTTCGTCCCGGCCCCGGTCTGACCCCTACTCAGATCACCTTTGAGCCTGCTATGATTGCAGCCAAGAAGATGGAGAAGAAAATCCACGACCAGCTCGAAGAGTCTGCTGCCAACAAGCATCTTCGTTCTGCTGCCTTCGAGTGTGCTTTGTTTGGCACTGGTGTGATGAAGGGTCCGTTTGCTGTCAGTAAAGAGTACCCCCGTTGGACGGAAGATGGTGAGTATGATCCGGTCATCAAGACTGTTCCTATGGTCTCTAGCGTCTCTATCTGGAACTTCTACCCGGACCCGGATGCCAACAACATGGATGAAGCTGAGTACGCTATTGAACGTCATAAGATGTCTCGTAGTGAACTGCGTAAGTTGGCTAATCGTCCTTACTTCCGTAAGAATGAGATCAACACTGCCGTTAAGTTTGGCCCGAACTACATCAAAGAGTGGTATGAGCAGGCTATGGAAGAGGGTGAGCAGAACTCTAATGTGGAACGCTATGAAGTCCTAGAGTTCTGGGGTAACATGGACACGGAGATTCTGGAACAACACCGAGTTGAGATCCCCACGAAACTCCAGAAGGATGCTCAGGTCTCTGTCAACATCTGGGTCTGCAATGGTCGAGTTCTTCGTCTCGTAATCAACCCCTTCACCCCTACTATCATCCCCTTCTACGCTGTCCCCTACGAAATCAACCCGTACTCCTTGTGGGGTGTTGGTGTTGCAGAGAACATGGATGACACTCAGACGCTGATGAATGGCTTCATGAGGATGGCAGTGGACAACGCGGCACTGAGTGGCAACCTCTTGATCGAAATGGACGAGACTAACCTAGTTCCGGGTCAAGACCTCTCGGTGTATCCGGGTAAAGTCTTCCGGCGTCAGGGTGGTGCTCCGGGCCAAGCTATCTTCGGTACGAAGTTCCCCAACGTCTCCAACGAGAATATGCAAATGTTCGACAAGGCTCGTGTCCTTGCTGATGAGTCTACTGGTTTTCCGTCGTTTGCACATGGTCAGACAGGTGTGAGTGGTGTTGGTCGTACTGCCTCGGGTATCTCCATGCTCATGTCTGCAGCTAACGGTTCTATCCGTACTGTGGTCAAGAACATCGACGATTACCTGCTTGCCCCTCTCGGTAAGGCTCTGTTCAGCTTCAACATGCAGTTTGACTTTGACCCTGAGATCAAGGGTGATTTGGAAGTTAAGGCTGCTGGCACTGAGTCCCTGATGGCCAATGAAGTTCGCTCTCAGCGTCTCATGCAGTTCCTCGGTGTTGTACAGAATCCTGTACTTGCTCCTTTCGCTCGTATGGACTATATTGTACGTGAGATTGCAAAGTCTATGGACCTCGACCCTGATAAGGTTGCTAACTCCATGCAGAGAGCTGCTGTCCAAGCTGAAATCCTTAAAGGCTTCCAAGCAGCTCAACCTCCTGTGGCTCCTCAGGGTGCAGCTCCGGGTCAACCTCCTGCAGCTCCTGCTGGTGCTCAGGTGCAAGACACTCAGGGTTCAGGCGGTGGTCAGGTTGGTACTGGTACTGCTCCTGTTCCGGGTGAGCAAGGTTTTAGTGCAAATACTGGAGAGGGTATGCAATGAACTTAAAGCCTTTTGTCAACGACAAGACGCTTTGGCAAGACTTCCTGTTGGAGCTTTCTGACAGGAAATCAGCCTGCCACAAGAAGCTGGAGCAAATGACTGACCCTGTGGACATCTATCGTACTCAAGGTGAAATTCAAGCTCTTGCTAAACTGGAACAACTACGTGACAAGGTTAATGCTAAATGACTCCAGAAGATCAGACCCAGACTGCTTTTATGGATGGCCCTTGGACGCCTGAACGTGCTGACGAGAGTGGTAGAGTAGACAAACCTAAAGAGGATGAGTTTGGCGACACCATTGCCAGCATGTCTGCTCGTAGCTTTAGGGATGCTTGGGACACTGCAGTAAATGCAGGTAAGATTCAGGTTAATGCTGATGATCCCCGTATTCTCACGGCTTTTAAGCAGTCTAATCAGTATATCACAGACATGGCTACAGCAGGCGCTTTGACTCTCCAAGGTGCTACAGAAGCTGCTGCAGGGGCTATTGGTGAAGTATTTGGTGGTGACTCTGGCAATGAAGAGATGCTTGCCACAGACATTATGGGCATGTTTGAGTCTGCAGAGGGTCTTGGTCCTGCGTCTATGGTTGGTAAGACTGAAAATGCTGTAGAGACAACGACAGAAGCTCTAAAAGACATCAAACTACGTGCTAATCAACCTTCGGCTCTTGAGGCTGACACTCTCCACATCTTTGGTGGGTTAGGTGGTAAAGCTGCACCAACAAAAGACTTCAAAGAGGCAGAGAAGAGGTTCTTGGAGGGGGATGACCCCAAGGCAATCTGGGAAAGCACTAGTTGGTTCCAAGACCCTACAGATAATAAGTGGAAATATGAGATCTCTGATAAGGAGTCTTACTTCGATTGGGGAACACTAAAACCTGAGTTCACTAAACGTAAGAAGGCCACTGGTACTGTCAATATGTCTATCTCTCTTCCGGGGGCCTTGGACCATAAGAAACTCTATGAGAACTACCCGGAACTGCAAGGTGCTACAGTTACCTTCAAGAAGATGCCTGAACGTGTATTTGGGGCATACTACCCCGGAACAAACACTTTTGAGATCAACCCGGACCTCCCTGAGGACGTTATGCACAGCACCCTGTTGCATGAGATCCAACACTGGGTTCAAGATAAAGAGATGTTTTCTCAGGGGGCCAACACAAGCCAGTACGCCTCTGCACCAGAAGTCAGATCTATCGCAAAGAGTCTTCAAGACCTAGAGAATAAATTTCCTGATACAAACCTTGTGCCCGACTCTGTTAAAAAGCAAATCGCCCAGCTCAAGTACGAACTAGAGAATATGCAGTACAACTTCTACGCTGGCAAGGGAGGAGAGATTGAGTCTCGTCTTGTGCAAGATAGGAAGTTTGGCCTTGGGCATGAAAAAGAATTTCCCCTAGAGGGCAGAGAATTTATGCTCATGCAGGAGGGTCCGGTAAAAAGAAACACCAAAGGTGACCTCTACAAAGACGTACCTAAGAATATCTCGATTGAGATCCCTAGTCCCTACTGGAACGACACAGCAATTGCAAATGAGATTATGCTTCGTGACAAGGATACTCGTGAGCTGTTCTCGAAGTTCAATGAGACCTTTGATATGCCTGCTTCCGCGTACACTCCCGCTGTAAAAGATGCGAGAAATTTTAGGTTAGAACTTATTGACGCAGGTGCCGTATCTGATGATGACGCAAAACTGTTTAATTACCCTAACATTGTCACTTCAGATGGAAGAACTCCAATACTAGCCTACCAAGACAAAGACGGACGTAACTTCGGGATGTATCTGTCCGACTATCTTGGCAACGTAGCCAAAAAGAAAGATACTGCAGACCTGAGGTTTGGTGTGCCAGAGGCCCCTTACCTAGATTTGACAAATGAACCCGAACTAATGGAACTCCCAGAAGATACAGGATTTGCCGAGGGTGGCATGGTAGAGGAAGAACAGATGAACAAGATTATGCAAGAGGGTGGTATGGCTGATGATGGCATGACCCACGAACCTGCAACTGGCAACGAAATTCCTCCGGGTTCGCTTGCTTCGGAAGTGCGTGATGATATTGACGTAAAGCTCTCTGAGGGTGAGTACGTTGTGCCTGCTGATGTGCTTCGTTATTACGGGGTACGTTTCTTTGAAGACCTTCGTGCTCAGGCAAAGCAGGGTATGGCAGAAATGGACTCTGAGGGCCGTATTGGTGGAACCCCTGTTACTGAGGAAGGTGTCCCTACAGAGAACGCAGAGGAAGCCCTTACGCCAGAAGAGGAGCAGATGCTGATGGAAGCTCTTGGTGCTGGTGATACTGGCATGGCTGTTGGTGGTGTCGTTGAGGCTCCTCAGGCTTTTGATCGTACCCAATTCTCTTCGGGTAACTACACCATGCCCCAGCTTGAGAACACTGGTATGACGACCAAGAAGTACATCAACCCTCAAACTAAAGAGGTACGTGAGCTGAACTTCATTGGTACGACACCTGTAGGGGCTGTCCCTGAGGGTTTTGTTCCGTGGACTCAAGAACTAGCAGATGCCCCTGTAGAACCTAACAAACCCGTAGTGAGTGTCCCTAGTATCACTCAAAACAACAGACCTGAGGGTGCTGGTGCTAAGGCCCCTTCTACTCCCTCTACGACTGCAGGTGCTGGTGATAAAGAAGCTGGTGGAGGTGCTTATGCGGGTTGGGCTAAAGATAACTACGAGGCTATCTCCAAAGACCCTTATGGCTTCGGTATGAACGCTCTTGCAGGTATTGATAAGGCCCCTTCTGGCCTCCTTGGTAAGACTGTTGACCGTTTGACCGGGGGTGTTGGGGGTATTATTGGGGGCCTCGGTACAGCTTCGGCAATCTCGGACGCTCAGGCTGCACTGTCTCGGGTAACAGACGAGAAGCAGAGAGCATCGCTTCAAGCTGCAATTGATAAGGCTTCTGCGAGTATTGATAGCCCCCTGCTAGGTTTCTCTGTTGATGCAGGTCTAACTGCTACGGGTAAGAATAAAGCAAAAGCCATCTCTTGGTTTGAGAGTCTGACAAAACCTAAGACCGCAACTGCTACGACTACGACAGCTAAACCTAAAACTACTACCACCACCCCTACTAAGTCCGGTCTTGGTACAAGCTCTACCTCTCGTGGGGTCTCTTACACTTCTGATGCAAATAGCAAAGGTGAATTTAGTCAGAGGACAGCAACAGGTTCTACTGCACCCACAACTTCCCCTCGTCCTCAGTCCCGTCCTGCGAGTCTCGCTGGTGGCGTTAAGAGTGGCTCTGGTGGAGGTCAATCAAAGGGTTCTACAGGCAGCTCTTCTGCTGGGAGCCGTACTGAGTCCCGTAGAGCTAAAGGTGGCCTTGTTACCAAAGAACAATCAAAAGCAAAAAAGTCTGATAAAGGGCTTGCTTCTAAAACTAAGTCGTGATACAAAAGACGTAAGGCTACCCGGCTAAGGCTGGCCCCAACACAAAGGATAAAGAATGTCTGTAACTAAAGTCTACGTTGATTCTGCTTTTAGTAGCCGCAATCGTAAGCGGATTGAAGCTGACGAGAAAGAACTCGAAGAACTTATGGGTAAAGCTAAGGCCCCTGAGAACGACGGGGAAGAACAAGAAGAGGATCAAGAGGTAAAGGCCAAGGCTAAAGAAGTCGAGGAAGAACCTACTGATCCAGAAGAAAAGTCTTTCAAGAAGCGTTACGGTGATCTGCGTAGACACTTCTCTGAGAAGGAAAAGGAATGGGAAGCAAAGATTGAGGCTGCAACTCGTACTCAGTCAACTTCTGTTCTTCCTCCCAAATCAGATGAAGACATTGCTGCTTGGGCAGCTAAGTACCCTGATGTGGCTGCTATTGTTGAGACTATTGCCAACAAGAAAGCTGACGAAAAGCTTGCTCTTTACAAGGACAAGTTTGAAGCCTACGAGAAACTGACCTATGAGACCAGCCGTAAGAAAGCGGAAGATGTCATTCGTCAATCTCACCCGGACTTTGACACACTGCGTGGCTCTGATGAGTTCCATACGTGGGCAGAAGAACAACCTAAGTGGGTTCAGGATGCTCTCTATGAGAACGAAGAAGATGCTCGTTCTGTTGTTCGTGTTCTAGATTTGTACAAAGTTGATAAAGGCATGACTCCCTCGGCTCGTAAAGAGAAAACCAAGGAAGCTGCCTCACTGATTACCGCCAAGAACAAAGCCACTGTGGACTTTGACAACGACGGTGAACGTATTCTTGAATCTCGTGTCGCTAAGATGAGCATGGATGAATACGCCAAGAATGAGAAGAAGATCATGGAAGCTATCCGTAAAGGTACTTTTGTGTATGATCTTTCTGGTGGTGCAAGATAATAGTGCTTGACAACTAGTCTCTTCTCAATATAACTAAGTCAAATAGCCGTGACCCCGTGTGATAGTACGTTATGCGACTTGCTCATGGCTATTTGTTCCCTACTTAAAAGTCTAAACTCAGTAAGACCTACCTGAACAGGTATAGGCCCATAGTCTACAAGCGATAACTGATCCTTATAGCTCATAGACGATGCACCCTAGATTCCATCAGCCTCTTATACGTGTGTTTAGCTTCTCATAAAAGCCAAATATCATAGGAGGATTTACTCATGGCTTTCCAATCTGCTGCTGGCTGGACTAACCTGCCGAATGGCAACTTCTCGCCCACCATCTACTCGAAAAAAGTTCAGCTTGCTTTCCGCAAGAAGACCATCGTTGGTGACATCACGAACTCGGACTACTTTGGTGAAATTGCTGCTCAGGGTGACACCGTGCGCATCATCAAAGAACCGGAAATCTCGGTCTCGGCATATGCCCGTGGTACTCAGATTGCGGCTCAAGACCTGAACGATGATGACTTCTCGCTGGTTATCGACAAGGCTAACTACTTCGCCTTTAAAGTTGATGACATCGAAGATGCTCACTCGCATGTCAACTTCATGGACCTTGCTACCAACCGTGCGGCTTACCGTCTGGCTGACCAGCATGACCAAGAAGTTCTGGGCTACCTGTCGGGCTACAAGCAAGCTGCTCTGCACGGTAACGCTTCGCTGGTGAACACCACCGTGAACGGCACTAAGGCTGATGATACCGCTGGTTCGGATGAACTGTTGGCTATCAACAAGCTGTCGCGTCCGAACTTCGGCAACCTGACTGCTGCTGGTGTTACTGGTGACTCGATTCCGGTTGCTGCTCGTCTGCCGGGTGCTACTGCTCTGCCGACGGATTATGTGTCGCCTGTCATGCTCATCAACCGTATGGGCCGTCTGCTCGACCAGAAGAACGTGGATAAGGCTGGCCGTTGGCTGGTCATTGACCCGGTCATGATGGAAATTCTGGCTGACGAAGACTCGCGCTTCCTGAACGCTGACTTTGGCGATGCAGGTGCTCTGCGTAACGGTCTGGTTATCCCGAACTGGAATGGCTTCCGCGTCTATGTCTCGAACAACCTCCCGGTTATCGGTACGGGTGCTGCTACCACTGGTACGGCTGCTCAATCGGCTAACTTCGGTGCTATTGTTGCTGGTCATGATTCGGCTGTTGCTACGGCTGAACAGATCAACAAGACTGAGACCTATCGTGACCCGGATTCGTTCGCGGATGTGGTTCGTGGTATGCACCTCTACGGTCGTAAGATTCTGCGCCCGGAAGCTCTTGTGACTGCACGTTACAACCTCGCCTAATGAAGACTTGGGGGGACTGCTTAAGGTGGTCCCCTCCACCCCAAGGAGACAATGATGACCATTACGACAGCAATGTGTGCAAGCTTCAAGCAAGAACTTCTTGGCGGCATCCACGATCTTGATACAGACGTTTTGAAGATGGCCTTGATTAAGGCTGCTCCTACTGGTGACTACGGTACCAGCACTACGAATTACTCCAATCTGACTGGCAATGCCGATGAGTCCACAGGTACTAACTACTCTGCTGGTGGTCAAGCTCTTGACGGTGCAGTTATCTCGCTTGATGGCACTACTGCCATTGTAGACTTTGCAGATGAAGTCTTCCCTAACGTCACCGTAGCCGCAGATGGCTGCTTGATCTACAATACCTCGAAAGCAAATCGTGCAATCTGTGTGATCTCTTTTGGTGGTACCGTGAGTGCTACCGCAGGTGACCTTACCATTCAATTCCCTAACGCCAACGCAACAGAAGCTGTTCTCCGCATCGCCTAAGAGGATACACAATGTCTCTCTATGACTCCGCAGACGCTATCCTCGGGGTCGCAAGGTATGGCCAAGCTCGGTATGGCGTTGTAACCCCTACAATTGACCTCCCTAGCGTCAGTGCCACAGGCCATGTGAGAGGAGTTCACCTCGATGCTTTTGAAGTAGACATTACAGAGAGAGTCGAAGCGCCTGCTGCTTTTGTAGGTTCTATTGGCTCTCTCGTTTTGCATACAGAGGCCACTATCGTAGGTGCTTCCAGTGTCGCTCAAGTTGGTGTCCTTGAACCTCAAATCTCTTTTGTAATTGAATCAACATCTGCCTACGAAGAGTTCAATGGCGTTGTGGTTCACCTCTCTGAGAAGCTAGATTCTGTCTCTGCAGCCTTTACCGTCAACGACGCTGGCCTAGACATTAAGTCCATTAACAGGGTTGATGTCACAGGTTCTGGTGCCTATGCCCAAGTTGGCCCTGTAGAACCTCAAGTTAAAGAGCCTGTTCTAGGTGTAAGCGCGGTAGTAAATGTCTCCACTGTACGGCAGAACCTTAAGAAGACCCCTGCCAGTGTGACTGCTACTGCCTCTGCGGGTATTTTGACACACAAGAACACAAAGAGGGTCAGTTCCCTTGTCGTTGTAGGCTCTGTCGTTTCTGTGAAAGAGAATGTACAGGATCGTATCTCTGGGACACAAGCCTCCTCTGGTGTTGGTACCCTCCGTTTCAGCAATAAGAAGAAGCTGACCTCTACAGGCATGAGTATCTCTACAGGGACTCTCTCCAACACTGCAGTAAAGTTTGACTTCTATGGAGTGAGAGAGAAGTATAGCCCCCATAGAACGGTTCTTATTCCGAGGGCTGCATAATGTTGAGTTCCGCAGAAAGAACCTATCTGGTACCCCAAGAGGATCGTGTAGTATCTTTGGAGGCAAGAGACCTAAACCGTACTACGAGCATCCCTCAAGAGGTGAGACTCGTGGTAATAACTGATAGACACACTGACTCCTTTGAGAGAACTGTCTACGTAACTGAGGATTGAATATGAGCTTTCGCTGGCCCAATAAAGACCCTGATGAGACTCTGGATTACAGCGTAGATTGGACTAGATTCCTTGGTGATGGTATCACTGTTGTATCTGTTCAGTGGTACGTCAAGACTTCTTCCTATGCAACCAAAACCCTTCTCGCCAGTGGTCAAACTCTTGCTGCTGCCTCGGGAGGTGCAAGCACTGACACTGTGCAGAACGTCTCTCAATCAACGACAAGCACTGTAGCCACAATCAATATCGGTGGTGGGACTAATAACGAAGAGTACTCTTTCTACTGCAGAATGACCGATAGCTCGGGTTCCACTGCCGAGAGAGTAATCAAGCTGCGTATGAGGGAGCGGTAATGTCTTACAATTTTCTTGGCCTCGTAAATGATGTCAACAGAAGACTGAACGAAGTAGAACTTACCTCTGCTAACTTTGATAGTGCAACAGGTTTCTATAGTGCTGCCAAGGATGCAGTCAATGCTGCCATTAAGCACATTAACCAGACTGCCTATGAGTGGCCTTTCAACCATGTAGAAGCAGAAGACACCCTCTCTGCTGGTGATGTTCGCTATGCTTTCCCCTCTGATGTAAAGACTGTAGACTTTGATAGTTTTCGTATTAAGCGTAGTGCTGCTTTTGGTAACGAGACTAGAAAACTCTCTATTCTTTCCTACGAAGACTACCTTGACAAGTACGTAGATTCCGAGTATTCTAACGATACTTCAATTCAGGGTGTCCCTAGGTACGTCTTTAGGACTCCTAGCCAGCAGTATGGGGTCTATCCGCCTCCGGCACACCCTTATGAGCTTGTGTATGAGTACTACCGTCTCCCCGTAGACTTGCTCAAATACACTGATGTTCCTAGCCTCCCAGAGCAGTTCCGTTCTATTATCATTGATGGGGCCATGCACTACGCATACTTCTTCCGTGGAAATAGTGAAGATGCAGCCTTGCACTTGCAGAAGTTTGAAGCAAGCATCAAGAACATGAGATCACTATACATCAACAGATATGACTACCTTCGCGATACCCGCACCAAGTACTAAAGGAAGACTCAATGCCGACTGCTTGGCAAACATTTCCAGTAGAGATTAAAGGCGGGCTGATCTCGAACCTTGCACCTTTGCAGCAGGGTCTCGTAGCTCCGGGTTCTGCTCGTCGTTTGGTGAATTTTGAACCCTCCATTGAAGGTGGTTATCGCAGAATCCAAGGCTACACTAAGTTCAGCACTGAGTTCATCCCCCCTTATGGGGAACCTCTTGTTCAGGGTAGCGGTCAATCTGGCACCTCTCTGACTCTGGCCAACATCTTCTATACCCCTGTCGCTGGAGACACTCTCACTATTGCTGGTGTCACTGGGACGTACACTGTTGGCTCTGTCACTTTCAATAGTACTTTCAAAACTGCTGTCCTGACCCTTACGGCTGCACTTGCAAGTTCTCCTAACGACAAAGCCGTAGTCACCTTTGGCAACAATACCTCTCTCCCAGTTGAAGGTTTGGTGTATTTCGATCAAAAGGCTGTAGTTTTTCGTGGGAGTGACCTGTGGGAGTCTGACGGCTCTACTTGGACAAAGATCAACAAACCTAGCTACGGTTCTGTGGCTGTCAATGGGGGTTCCCAAACTAATAGCTCTCTCACCATTGACGGTCTTACAGGTACACCCCAAGTTGGTGATACTTTCAAAATCACTGGTATTGAGAAAGTCTATACGATTGTCTCTCCGGTGACGGTGACTGCTGGCGGGGCTACAATCTCTATTTCCCCCAGTCTTGCTAGTTCTCCTGCTGATGACGCCTCTGTAACCTTCCTTAGCTCTGACAGGTCTTTGGGGCATGGGTTGGTCTTTGCGAGATACAACAGCACCACTGCAAGCAAGCTCATCATTGTGGATGGGGCTAAGAAGCCGTGTGTTTATGATGGCACAACTTTCTCGGTTATCACAAGCGCCCCTACGGATATTGTTGGTGCAGATCAGATCGTAGAGTTCAAGAACCACTTCTTCTTTGCCAAAGATAACACGCTTACCTTCTCGGCACCCTACAACGAAAATGACTACACCTCGGCTAACGGTGCAGGTTCCATTGTGTTGCCCCACAAGGTTACTGGGTTGATTGTCTTCCGTGAACAGTTGATTATCTTTAGCACTAATGCCATCCACCGTCTGACGGGTAACACTATCTCTGACTTCCAACTGCAGCCTATTTCTCAGGATATTGGTTGTGTGAGAGCTGGAACAGTGCAGGAAGTTGGTGGTGACATTGCTTTCCTTGGACCTGATGGTATCCGTCTCCTGAGTGCAACTGATCGTATCGGTGACTTTGGGCTTGCCGTTGCCTCTAGACCTATCCAATCGGAAGTCACAGCTTTCGTCGCTGGCAATACCCAGTTTGCTTCTTGCGTTATCAGAGGGAAGAACCAGTACAGACTCTTTGGGTACTCCCCCAGTAAGACTCGTGTGACCTCGGAAGGTGTTCTTGGTACCCAGTTTGCTGACCAAACCGCTCAAGGTATGGCATGGGCAGAACTTCGTGGGATCATGGTCACGGCTGTAGACAGCATCTACTCCAATGCTGATAGTGAAGAAGTTGTAGTCTTTGCTAACAAGGATGGTTACGTCTATCGCATGGAGTCTGGTAATAGCTTCGATGGTTCAAATATCCTAGCTGTGTACTACACTCCGTTCTATGCAATGCAAGACCCCCGTATGCGTAAGACCTTCTACAAGCTTACGACCTTCATTGACCCTGAGGCCTCTGTTACAGGTGTTGTAACTCCCAAGTTGGATTTCGACGAAGATGGCACTATCCAGCCCGGAGGTGTAGACCTTGTGAGTGTCTCTGGTGGAGCTTCCTACTACGGTTCCTCCGAGTACGGTTATGGAAGGTATGGGGCTAAGTTGAGAAACACCTTCACCTCTCAGATTATTGGGTCTGGGTACACTGTAAGCTTCCAGTACGTCTTTGATGGCGTTGACCAACCCTTCTCTCTTGATGCTCTCGCAGCAGAATTTCTGACAAACGATAGGCAGTAACAATGGCTCAAGGCTATACCCGTAACGACGCCAGTAACAACATCAATACTGGTAATATCATTAACGCTGCGGACTTGGATGGTGAGTTCGACGCCCTGCAGGGTGCCTTTGATGCAACTGCTGGTCACACCCATGATGGCACTGTGGGTGGAGGTGCTCCTGTTACTGTCGTTGGCCCTACCCAAGAAGTCTTTGTGACCACTGGGGCTATTCGTCCTTCTGCAGACAACGTGATTGACCTCGGTACTCCCCTCTTGGAGTTCAAAGATCTCTACCTGACTGGTACTGCAAACATCGACTCCCTTGTGGCAGATACAGCAGACATCAACGGTGGCACTATCGACAACGCTACCATTGCAACTTCCAACATCACTGTGGGTGCAGGTAAGACCTTGAACGTCTCTGCTGGCGCTCTTACGCTTGCTAACGACCAGATCTCGGGTGACAAGGTTGAGGGTGGCACCATCAATGCTATCACGATCAACACCCTGACAGCCCCTGCAGTCAACGCCACAACGGTTGATACTACTAACATTGAAGTCTCTAACATTAAAGCCAAGGATGGCACCTCTTCTGCATCTATCGCTGACGCTACGGGGGTTATGACGGTCAGCTCTCTGGTTACACCTACCGCAGATATTAATGGTGGCACCATTGATGGCGCTGTGATTGGGGCTTCTGTACCTGCTGCTGCAACCTTCTCCACCCTGACCTCCACAGGAAATGCTACAGTAGGTGCTTTGACTACGGTTGACGCTCATATCACGGGTGGCCAAATCACAGGCATTACAGACCTTGCCATTGCTGATGGTGGTACAGGTGCCTCTACTGCTGCAGGAGCCTTGGTCAACTTTGGACTTACTGCTACCGCTGCTGAAATCAACTACTCTCATGGTGTCACCTCTGACATTCAAACCCAGCTTAACGCCAAACAACCTCTTGCAGCAACCCTGACGACCATTGCAGGGCTTTCTGTAGCAGATAACAACTTCGTCGTTGGTAATGGCACAACTTGGGTTGTAGAGAGTGGGGCTGTTGCTCGCACTTCCTTGGGTCTTGGCAGTGTTGCAGTACAGAACTCAGATGCGGTGACTATTACTGGTGGTTCAATCTCTGGCATCACAGACTTGGCCATTGCTGATGGTGGTACTGGGGCATCCTCGCCTCAGGCAGCTCTCGTGAACTTTGGACTTACTGCTGTTGCTGCAGAGCTGAACTTCTGTGATGGGGTTACCTCCAACATTCAAACACAGCTCAATGCCAAGGCTCCTTCGGCTTCCCCTACACTGACATCCCCTACCCTTGCAAGTGTTGTAACTATCTCCGGTGGCACCTCTGACTGGACAGTTACTGCTACAGGGACTACCCTCACTTTTGCCTACGGCGGAGTGAATAAAATGCAATTGGATAGCAGTGGAAATCTTACTGTCACAGGTAACGTAACCGCCTACGGTACACTTTGAGGTTAGTATGACTATAACTCCTTCTGGGGCTATTTCTCTACAGAACCTTGCGACAGAGTTTGGTGGGAGTGTCCCTCATTCTCTTAGTGAGTACTACAGAGAGGGTAGCCTCGTCACCAAGAACAATACCAGTGTGCCTACTTCTGGGGCTATTGCACTTGGTCATTTCTACAGTGCAGTAAAAGAAATCCAGTACACTGCCTCTAATGCAGCGAGTCTTAACCTTAGTACCGCCTTTGGGGCCGATTGGGGTGCAAATAAACCTAAGAGACTTATTGTCCCTGCTGGTGTCGTTCTTGGGCCTGTGACCATTCCCAATGGTATGCTTGGTACCCTGATTGTTGAGAACGCAGGTGAGATTCAAGGTCTTGGCGGTGCTCCGAATAGTAGTGTGGGTGGTGCAGCCATTACGGCAAGTGTATCTTTCTCCTTGCTGAACACAGGTGCTGTCAGAGGTGGTGGCGGTGGTGGTGGCCGAGGGGGTCTAGGTGGTACTGGTGGTACTGGTGGCATGGGTAGGGTTACTACTTATTCAGGCTATACCAACGTCTGTACTACCTGTCCGGGAGGATCTTGCCCTACTGGCTCTACAAGAACTTGTGGCGCAATGTGTGGTAAGCCTGATAACGGATACTATTACAAATCCTGTTCTCCTGTCTACGTTTATTACTCTGGAGGGTCCGGGGGTGCTGGTGGTACAGGGGGTGCTGGTGGCGTTGGTCAAGGGTACGGTCAAGCAAATGCTGCTGGCTCTACAGGTTCTGCTGGTGCTGCAGGCGGTGCCCCTTCTAATACTACCTATGCTGGCTACGGTGGTGCTGGTGGTCAGGGTGGCCTTGGAGGTACTGGGGGGACTTGGGGTACCTCAGGGGGTAATGGGAGTGTGGGTAACACAGGTGCGACAGGTGCTAACGGAAACTTCACTAACGGTTCTGTAGGCTCTGCTGGTGCATCGGGTGCCTCAGGCGGTGCTGCAGGTGCTGCTGTGCTAATGCTTGCTGGAACAGTTTCTGTGACTAACTCCGGCACAATTAATGGAACTTACTAATGACTGCAAAAGAAAAATATGAGATCTGTCAGGCTTGCCCTTTGTTCAGAAGTATGGTAAAAACCTGTAAAGCTTGTGGGTGCTTCATGCCCGCTAAAGTGGTTCTACCTAATCAACACTGCCCGAGGGGGAAATGGTAATGGAATATGAAGTTACAGCAATCAACGAAGGGTCTGTCACAGTCAAGTACAAGGATGGCTCTTGGGCAGAAGTCCCTCTCCTTGAAGATATGACGACAGAACAAGTAGATTCTGTTATTCGATCTTTTGGCCCTAAAACTCACAAAGTTCCTTCTTTTATTGCAGTAGGTTATGTGAGTTACACTCCGCCGACACCTGATCCAATTTTCCTTGATGGTAAAGTCCCTGATCTAAGCTCTCCAGACACCTCTATGGCTTGGTTTGAAAAGCGTACAGATGCCTATGGGACTGTTGCAGCTCAGATCGAGTTTATCACAGAGCAAGGTCTTGAGGCTTGGCAGAAGTACGTGAAAGAAGTTAAAGCAACTTACCCCAAGGCATGACATGAGTTACGCAGACGCCATTGAAAGTGGGATCTATAAATACATTTGGTCGATGCCCTTTGAAGACCACTTGGCCTCCCACAAGCTACGTATCCTAAGGGCAGCTCCTGCAGGGACACCTGATACACTCTCTGTGGGTTGTGGTGATGGTGGGGCAGAAGCAGCTCTTGTAGGTAAACTCCAAATCACCTGTCAAGACACTCATGACCTAGCCAAGAGACTGCATCCAGAGCTAACCTTCGTAGAAAAAATCCCCGACAAGAAGTTTGATTATATCGTCGCTATTGGGGCTGTGCTCACCTCCGTCCCTACAGAAGAACAAGATGCTTTCCTAGAGAAACTCTTCTCCCACCTTAAGCCCGGAGGCACTCTTCTCCTTGGCCTTGGGTATTACTCCTTCCCTCTTGAGGGTGATGTAAGGGAGTATAGGTTTGAGAACAAAACAGTCCTTGAGACGTACCACAATGTGACTGACTACAGTTTTGATGTAACCACTAAAGTCTTAGGCTTAGGAGAATGTACTCTCCGCTACTACCCTTGTGATGTGAAGGCTAAGTTGGCTAAGTTCGCTGGCCCTTTCCGTATCCTGCACTGATAGAATTTTGGAGTAATAAGACATGAACTTTAACCCTCAACAGCAACACATTCTGCTGTCCAAGATGGGATACAATGGGCCTGCTGACCCTAAGATGATGGAGGCTTATCTGTCGTCCAATCCCGGTGCAGCCGCTAAGATGGGCAAGTTCAGTCGTGCTGCCCAGAAGAAGCTCAGTGCTCCCGGTACGGGTAACATGGGTATGGCCACTGGTGGTACTACTACAGCAACCACTACACCCTCTCCGGGGACGACTCTTACGGACGCTCTCATCCAGAACCCTGCTGATTTGACCACTGCATCTACTGTAGCTAAGGTAGACGCTAATGCTGCAGGTACTAACATTACGGAGGGTCTAGGTCAGGTTGATACAACTACAACTGCTGCTCCTGCCGCTGCTGCTACAGCTACTCCTGCCGTAACTCCTCAGGCTATTGCCACTACCACCTACGCTGCTGATACCTCTGCGGATAAGGTTGCAGAAGCTACTCAGGGTGTGACTGGTGTTCAAGGTCAAGTCTCTAATCAGGCTTTGACTACCGCTGCACAAAAGACAGATAGCTCTTTGGAAGGTATGCAGGCTGCACAAGGTACTGCAACTCTTCTGAATAACCCTGTTCAGAGAGAGATTCAGGCTGGAGAACTTGTGTCTGGTTCTGCTGTTGATGCTGCCAAAGTTGAAGCTGTCATGTCTCAGGTTCAGGCTGCAGAGGCTACTCCTACCAAACAAGCGACAGTACAAGGTCAACTCGAAGGCCTTATGACTCAGTTTGAAGGTGGCCAGACTCCTGCATGGGCTGCTGGTGCTATGCGTAACGCTCAGGCTATGCTTGCTCAGAGAGGCCTTGGTGCTTCGTCGATGGCTGGTCAGGCTGTCATTCAGGCTGCTATGGAGTCTGCACTTCCTATTGCTCAGGCTGATGCTGCTACTCGTGCCAGCTTTGAGGCTCAGAACCTCTCCAACCGTCAACAGACTGCAATGTTTGCTGCACAACAACGTGCTGCCTTCTTGCAACAAGACTTTGACCAAGCCTTCCAAACTCGTGTCGCTAATGCCGCTAAGGTCTCTGACATTGCCAACATGAACTTCACTGCAGAGCAGAACATTGCTTTGGAGAATAGTCGTGCTGTCAATACAATGAACATGGCTAACCTTGATGCTCGTCAGGGTATGGTCATGGCTCAGGCTGCTGCTCTAGCTAACCTCGACATTACGAACCTCAACAACAGACAACAAGCTGCAGTTCAGAACGCTCAGGCTTTCTTGCAGATGGACATGACTAACTTGGACAATGCACAACAAGCTGCAATGTTTAAGGCTCAGTCGAATGTTCAGGCTCTCTTCACTGACCAAGCTGCTGAGAACGCTGCCAAACAATTTAATGCTGCCTCTAAGAATCAGACAGATCAGTTCTTTACAGATCTTGCTTCTCGTGTTAGTATGTTCAACACAGAGCAAGCCAATGCTATGTCTCAGTTCAATGCAGGGGAAACTAATGCCTCTGAAAGACTGAACGCACAGCTTGAGGCTGCTAGAAAACAGTTCAATGCGAATAGCTCTCTGGTGATTGCACAGGCTAACGCTGTCTGGAGACAGAATGTTGCAACGACCAATACTGCGGCTCAGAACGAAGCAAACATGGAAGCTGCTAGAACCTCTAATGCCCTTACTGTTAAGGCTTTGGATGAGATCTGGCAGAAGGAGAGAGACATTCTTTCCTACACGTTTACTTCGGGCGAGACTGACAAAGAGATCGCAGCGAATATCTTGATGGCAGACAAGACTGTTGACCTAGCCAAGTGGCAGGAAGCTAAAGCTGAGTCTTCGGCTAAGTGGTCTGTCGTTGCTAAACTTCTTCTCGGGTGATATGAATGGATTATTCTAAAAGCTACGAAGGTATCAAGAGTCTCTCGGACAGGATTCGGGAGTCTGCTGCCAAAGGTAAACTGGAGAAAGCTGGTGGTGGCCTTGGTGCCAGACTCAAAGACCCTGCAGGCGTTGCTGATACCAACTTTGATGAAGTACGTGCTCGTTATATGGGCTTCGTGCAGAATATGTTTGCGGATATGCCGAGTGAAAAAGAGCGGTCTTCTGACATTGAAGCTTATCTTGCTTATGGTGATGGCATCCCTGTACCTAAGAGAAATCCTGCAAGATGGGAAGGGGCTGCTTTCGAGGGTAGTATGCCTGTCGCTGAGACGGATGAGAACGTGAAAGCTATTCTTGACACTCTCAGAGGACACGAATCTGGTGGTGACTACACCATTAAGAACCCCGGTAAGGGTGCTACTGCCTCTGGTGCCTATCAGATGATTGATAGTACTTGGAAAGCTCTAACTGCAAAGTATGGTATTGGCACTGAGTATAGCACAGCTAAATCTGCTCCCCCGGAGATTCAAGATGCTGTTGCTGGCAACTATGTTCGAGAGATTCTCCTGCAGAATGACAACGACGTAACTAAGGTTCCTCTGGTTTGGTACACTGGCAATGCCCAAGGCACAATGAGTGATGCAGCCTTGGCAGCTAACAATGGCCTCACTGCACAAGAATACCAGAACAATTGGCTGAGACGCTACAACAAACTGATCGGAGGCTAAGTATATGAAACCGTCTATTGGACCCATCCCCGGTCAATCCCTCACTACTGAGCCTAAGGCATATCCTTGGGAGCGTCCCCCGGAGATCACTGATCCTGAGGAGGCTATGCAGTACCATCTTGATCGTCTCTCTCAGCCTGAGAACCTTGGCACTCTGCTGGACCTCGTTGAACTTGAAGACATGGATGTTCACACTATCACTAAAGGCCTGATGCGGGGTGCTGTGGCTAATGGCATCCACACGATTGACGTTGGACTTTTGGTTGCTCCTGTCGTTCATGAGTTTGTGAAGCAGGCCGCTGTTGCCTACGGTTTGACGCCTGACGATGGTTTTGAAGATAAGAAGGCTAAGTCTGACTATCAAGATTACCGAGTTACTAGCAAAGCTAAGAAGTTGATGAAAGAGATGGGTGGCAAACCTAAAGAGGCTGCTAAAGAAGTTGCTACACAAGAACAAGAAATGCCTGTAACGACAGAAGAGGCTGTACCTGCTGCAGCTCCTAAAGGTCTCATGGCTCGTGGAGGTGCATAATGGGTTTCTGGCAAGGTATTAACGAAGGTCTCACTTACTCTTTGGAAGCTAAGGCCCGTAAGCAAGAACGTCAGCAAGAGCTTGATCTCCGTAAGCAAGACATGGAAATTCGTCGTCAGGAACGTGCAGAGGAACGTAGTTGGCAGTTGCAAGACCGTATTCAAGAGCGTATCACCGCAACTCTCCCTTTGATTGTTGAAAGGGATAAAGAGGTCAAAGCCAAAGCTCAAGAACGCGCGGTGTTGGGCAATTACTTTGATACCCGTCTCGCAGATGTGGATGAACAGACTCGTACTGCTTTCACAAACTTGGCCCTACAAGACCCTACCTACTCTAAGAGCCTCATTGAGACTGTCCAAAGTATGGATGATAAGCGTGGTGCTCCTATCACAGGACAAGATATTGTCAGTATGTCCAACATCTTTGAACAGACTAAGCCTGACAACATGACCATTGAAGATTGGACTAAACAAGCAGCTAGTATGGTTGTGGTGGATAACTACGGCTTTGATAGAGAGGCTACACTTGCCAAGCTTATGAGTGGTGACCTAGACGAGAAGGGTCTTATGGAAGTACAAGCTTCCCTCCTTACACCTACCCCCACTGGTCTTGGTATCCTTCCTAACTTTGATACTTCTGTTGTTATTGGTGCTGATCCTACTCGCCGTAATGCTATCCGTACAAGTGCTATGGAAGAAGTGAACCTTCAGTATGAGAAGGATAGAAAGAACCTTGAGGCGGAAGAGGCTAAATATCTTGCCAATGCTACACCTTTCACGGACGAGATGGTTGAGAGTCGTATGAGGTTGGAGACAATTGAGGGTATTAGAGATACCCAAGGTGCAGACGCAGTGGAAGCAGCCTTGTGGGATACCTATGCACCTACAGTACTCTCCGGTATGGTTCAAAGACAACCTGAGGTCAGGACTATGTTCCCTGAGTATTTTGCAACTGCACCCCAAAGATATAGATGGGATGGCTCTCAACTGGTAGGTATTCAATGATCGAAGTAGAACTCCCTGATGGTAGCATTGCAGAGTTCCCTGAGGGGACTCCCCCGGAGGTTATTCAGCAGGCTCTTCAAGACAAGTTCCCTGCAGCCCCCACTGAGGCCCCTATAACGACAACACAAGAGGTAGCTCCTACGGGGGCTTCCCCTAGGGATGGCTCTCAGAGATATTTCAGCGGTATGTTCACTGCACCCTCTGAGGAGGATCAAAGGCTGCTGGACGCTACTCTTCCTATGCCTGCAAAGAAGACTCCTCTCACTCCTACAACTGTCTTGGAAGACAAAGATGCAATGGATAGCATCCGTAAGTACATGGTACGTTTCCAAGGGTTGAGTGCTGATACCTCAGACGAGGAAATGGTGGATGACTTCTTGGCACACAGCCGGAAGTTTGCTGCTGGTCAGTCTGTTGTAACTTTGGGTGAACTCTACTCTTTGCAGAAGTCTGATGAAGAAGGTCTGGCTATTGCTGCTGGGGCCTACGATACTTTTGATCGTTTCTCTGGTGTGTTCAGTGAGGACTATACTTGGGGTGAAATGTTCGAGGGTCTGGGTTCCTATGCAAGGGCTGTGATTATTGACCCCACTAACTTGCTTGGTGTAGGCGTAGGTCGTTTGGTTACTGGTGGTAGTGCCAAGGCTGGTACAGTTGCTTTGAAATCTGTTGCTAAGGCTGCTGGTGAAAATGCTGCTAAGAAGGCTCTTGTGAAGAAGCTTGGAGCTAAAGGTGCCAAAGGTGTATTGGAGAAGCAAGCTCTCGGTACTGCCATTAAGCTCCCCACGGAGAAGGCTGCTGTAGGTGCTGCAACTCAAGCTGCTAAATTGGCTGAGAGAGAGGTTCTTCGTAAAGCTGCAACTACGGCTACAGTCAGTACTGCTCTTAAGAAACAGGCCTTGAAAGAGACTGCTATCGCTACGGGGGTTGACTCACTAACTGCTGTGGGTATCGACACTGCATATCAAGAGGGTATGATTCTCACTGGACGACAAGAGGAATACGATCAGGTCCAATCTGGTCTTGCTGCTCTTGGTGGTCTTGTTGGTGGTGGTATTGCTTTTGCCACCGCTCGTAAGGCTTCCACAATCGCAAAGAAGTCTGAGGGTATTATTTCTGCTTTCCAGAAGTATGACCCTATTGAAGCTCCTGCCCAAGCTGCTGCTAAACAACTCTCTACAGGTGACGCCTTTATGAAGTCTATGGAGGAGAACTTCACGAAGTTTTCTACTCGTGTTGCCTCTGGTCGTAAACTTACCGAGGAAGGTGATCTTGTAAGAGGTGTCAACGAACAAGAGTTCTTCCGTATGTTCCTCTTGGGCAATAAAGATTTGGGTGTTAAAGGTCTGGCTCATAACATGCAAGAGTTGGGTGTACAGCTTCCTGCACGGCCTCGTTATGAGGGTGACAATGTGACATCCTTTATGGCGGATGCACTGCAGAGACTGCCTAAGAAGCAGATGAACCAGTTTGAGGAAATGTTCCGTAAGAATGTGGGTGCTCACCTGCCTAATTACAAGGACGCTTCCATGAAAGACATCACTAATTTGATGGCTTATCAAACCAGTGTCTCGGGCCAACAACTTCAAATCTTCTCCGAAGTGAAGAAAATCCTTGGTGTGACGATTGGGGAAGAGGGTGGGGAAATCTTGGATGCTACGGTTGAACAAGCTGTAGGTGCCATGAACCCTGCTGTAGGGAGAAATCTTAGCTTCTCTCAGTTCCAGAAAGCTGCTAAAGACTTGAAGGACAATGCTCGTCCCGTCTCGTACTTCCAAAATCTTCTTGTGCAAACCATTGTGTCCCATCCGGGTACGACAATGGCTAACATTACTGGTTCTGTCTACCGAGGTGCATTAGATACTGTCGCTGACTTTGCAGAAGCTGCACTCTATACTGGTATCGGTATGAGGGGTTTTGTAACAGGTAATATGGATGATCTCCGTAAGGGGGTTAGCCTAGGTAAGGCTGCTTTCCGTCGTCCTCTCCAGTTGGTCCCTTCCAAGGCTACCATGAAGGAAGCAGAAGATTACATCGCCTTGAGACCTCACGTGGAGGATGTTCTCTTTCGTTTCCGCAGTGGTGGTGTTGAGAACTCTGATATTTTCAAAGCCTTTAACATGGATAAAACGGGTAAAATCACTCAGACTGTAGGTAAAGGTTTTGAGGCTTACAAGAACTTCGCCCAGAAGGTCTATTTGACAGATGCTCAAGATAGGGTTTTTAAGAACCTGAACATCATGTACTATCTGGACAAGAACATTGAGCTTGAGTTTGGCATGAGCTATAATAAGTTCATGAAGCAGCCTAACGCTGCAGAGCTTATGCAGACGGACAGATACCTTGCAAGAGAGTTCAAAGCTGTAGATGAAACTCTATCTTCGGTCTTTGCTAAATCTTATAGCTCCCGTGATACTCTCACTGAGAACCCAATCCATTGGGTAGCGACAGCCATTGAAGATGTGAGAAAGTTCCCGGTACTTGGTGCAGCTATTCCTTTTGGTCAGTTCTTCAACAACACTGTTGATCTTATGGCAGATTATACTGGGGCCAAACTCTTGTACAGAGCTGTTGGTTTTGGGGAGGGTCGTAGCAAAGAGGCTATTGTTGAGTCAATGGCTAAAGGTGCTACGGGCTGGGCAGCTATCTGGGGCATGTCCACAACAGAGATGAACTACATTGACCAAGGCCTTGCTACCTTCGAGGCTAGAGATACCGACGGTCAAATCTACACCAAGCAGTATGACTTCCCCGAATCTTTCTTCAAGGGTGTAGCTCGTGTTGTCGCTCACATGAGAATGGGGCAAGAGGTACCGGAAGACTTGACAACCAACCTTACTCAAACTTTTGGTCCCGAGAACCTTACTCGCAGTGCTGGTCAGGGTTGGGAGAAGTTCAAAGAGTACTTTGGTGAGACTTTTGACGGAAGTGTTATAGATGGGGCTAAGACCATTACAGAGGCCCTTGGTAGTCTTGGTGGGTCTACTTGGGTAAGTGGCTTCACTCGTCCTCTTGATCCTTTGAACCAGATGGCTGGCTTCTTCAAGGAAGAGGGTGCAACTGTCTTGGATCGTCGTCAGGGCTTCCGTGCACTTAACGAGTCTGCAAGATACATAGACCAATTCCCCGGTGTGAGTGAAGGCCTTATGGCACTGGGTTCTGAGGAGCGTAATACTGCCTCTCGTAGAGAACCCGTCGGGGAGGTCGGTAAAATCTTTGGTTATAGGACAATTCCAGAGCAGTCGTACACTCAACGTATGATGAATGGCATTGAACGACCGGATTGGCAATCGGGCTTTGCTGGCCTAAAGAGTACAGGTAGTGCCAAGCTGGACAACAAGCTGAATGGTTTAATCTTCGACCACGTAGAACCTCTTGCAGCTAGACTGCTGTTGGGTACTCGTTGGAAAGAGTCTAGTTTGGAAGCTAGGAAAAAAGCTGTGGATGCCATTTGGGAGCAAGCTAGAAACTCTGCTAGAAGAAGCCTCGTAGGCTCTCCTGTGGTGGAGGATAGTAAACTTGCAATGGCAGATAGGGTTATCAAGGCGGCTGGCTCTCAGAAGAACCTTAAGAGAGCTATGGACTCTCTAGGTCTTAGTGGTGACATTACTGAGTATGATGCTCACCAAATGCAAGCCATCTTGACAGAGCTGAGTGTACTTAAGCGTGAAGATGCTATGGCCCCCTACAAGCAGTAAGTAGCTTGAGGTACAGACAAAAAGAGAGGGGGCTTGCGCCCCCTTTTTCATTGAGTTATCACTCTCAGTTTCTTGTTCTTAATCATCAAGCATGAAGTCAGCCCATTCCTCTGCCTCACGCTTAACCTCTTCCCTACGTACAGGACCAGAACCTCTTGACAGAAGGGCGTTCATAGCCATGCCCATCAGGTAGATTCTAGAGGTTAAGGGTTTGGGTGGTCCCTTATACCTTTTCTTCGCTGTAAACTCTTTGGCTTCCTCTTCGATCTTCGTTACCTCGGAGACTTGCCAGATTTCTTCCGTAGGCTTTGTTGAATCCAAACTCCCAGTCACGATGCTTGGGGGTGTCTCTCTCGTACGGGTTGGTGGTCTGCCCTTTGCCAAAATCCTTGTATCCTTGTTCAAATGCGTTCACTCGTCTTCCCCCTCACAGTAGATGATGGTGATTACTACTAGGACCAGTAGCACTAGACTAAAGATCATGCTTTCTCCCCCCAATAATAGCACACAAAGTCTGCCGTGTGAAGAGGAAGTTCTTTGCGATCTTCTGCTGCTTGGTTCTCTTCCAGAAGGGTAATAGCCACCCTTTCACAATCGTCCATATTCATAAACACGTACTCAGGTGAGATAGTCTTACACTCTTGATTCAAAGTACAGACTAGGAAGATGAGAGAGATCATTCTGTAGGCCCTCCAAACTGTTTGTCGTTCAGTAACTCTAGCAGGTAGGCTCTGAGAGCTTCTTTGCCTGAGATCATTGCCAGCACCCTGCAACCATAGTAGATGATCTTCTTGGTGTCATAGAGTGTATCAGTGCCTGACTTATCCCCCCAACGACACAGACCTTTGAAGATGTCCTTAAGGTGGATGCCGAACTTACCCCACTTGTACTCTGCCAGATACTCCATCATGTCATTGGTAGTGACCCAATCTTGGAAGGGCATATCGTAGTAGGAGGAAGGGCCACCAGTAGATTTAAGGGAAGCCTGCACCTGTTTTGGAGGGGTGAATACACGAGTCTTATTGGGGCAGTACTCAGAAATATGGTGCTCCTTCGAACACCTTTCGCAGTACCAATAAGAACCTGCTACTGTTCCTTCTAGGGTCATGTTCTCTCTCCCCACTCAAAAGCTTTGATCCACATTTTGCACATATCGCTACGTACAATGTCACCCAAACCAAACTCAATGACAGGTACAGGGAGCTTGTGTGTTTTTGCCAGTTGGATGATCTTGCTCAACCCTGAGGCTCCGTTAATGTCAGACTGTTTGATGTCACCGTTGATAACAACCTTACAGTCTTTCCCGATACGAGTCAAGAACATCTTCATTTCAGCTACAGTGGTGTTCTGAGCTTCATCCAGAATGACAAAGGCGTTCTTGAACGATCTCCCTCGCATAGTACTGAGGGGTGCCATTTCGATATTGCCGTTCTTAATAGCCGTCTCCACAACACCTTTACCCAATTGTTCATTCAGAACGTCAAGCACAGGAGCTGCCCAAGGTGCAAACTTCTCCTCAAGAGTGCCGGGAAAGTAGCCAAGGTCTTTACCCACAGACATGTTAGGTCGAGTAAGAATGATCTTGTCGATCTCATGACCAGCATACATGTTGGCTGCATAGGTGGCTGCAATGTAGGTCTTACCTGTACCCGAGTAACCACAGACGATCACCTGTTCATCTGCAAGGAGGGACTTCAAGTACTTGGCTTGGTTGTCGTTCAAGGGCTGGAGTGTTACTTTTTTCGACTCTCCTTCCACCTCTGCTTTTTTGTAACGTGAGACTCGTTTACCTTTAGGCTTCTCAGGATTCATCTTCTTCTACTTCCACTTTAAGGATGCCTTGTTTACCCAGATCAAAAAGCATTTGACCTACGATGCCTTCTAAATGATCCATGTCCTGCCATGTTACCCAAGCAAGGTAAGCATTTACTACAAGACCGATCAAGATTAGTACGTCAATGACCACTTTATACTCCACAAGGGGGTGATATGAGCAGTTTATGAACCACGTGCTCAGGTGGCAGATGACCTAGCTGTATAAAGGTGACTGGACCAGTACAGGGAGACTAGGGCTTAGAAGGGATAGTTTAAGGCAAGTATTGCTTCAAGTCAACAGCACCACCAACATGAACATGGTCATGCCAAATCTGAGGTACAGTCTTAAGGCCTGTCAGCTTCATCAGCTTTGGGATCAGAGGGTGAGCATCATAGGCCCAGCTAAGGTACTCCTCCCCCCTTTCCTTCAAGTGAGCCTTAGCCGTTTCACAGTGAACACAGTCCGGTTTTGTGATGATGTAGTACATGTTAGTTCAAGTCCACAATTTCACAAGCACCAGCAGAACAAGCAAGAGTCTGAGAACCCTTAGTCGTATCCTCTTTCTCGTACTCGCTCAGTTTAGCCCAGTCGAGCTTCTCCGGCATCAAAGCAAGAGCATCAAGGTACTCCCGCTCACTCACCTCCTGATATGGTGCCTGCTTGTAGCTGTGGTCCCAGTGGGGCAAGAACGACACGCCAGAGACTTCATCGAAGTTCTTGTAGACCCAAGCACCAACTTCCAGCCACTCATGATCCCGAACAGAGATAGTCACAGAAGGCTTATGCTCACACCAGTGACGTTGGTAGGCCATCCAAATCTTCAACTGTTCCAGAGCTGTCATGTCGTTACGAGTAACCGCACCAACAGGAGAACGCATCGGGAAGCTAAAGACAGTGGTGTTGTCAGGCTTCATAACGTCAGGCTCATTCGGAATACCTTGCTCCTTCATGAACTGCGTCAGAGGGTCTTTATTGTCACCACGCACAGCGCGAATGTAGTAATCACTATGACGAGCATGGATACCACTGGCGGAATCAACCAACTGGCTGACAGTACCGCTAGGCTTAACGCAAGTAATAGCAGCAGACGCAGGGATACCAAGACGGGCAGCCCAGTTCGCATTAGTGGCGATAGCGACATCCTTCAAACGCTCCAAGAGTTTTTCAAGATCACCTTCCTTACCCTGAGTCAAGGCATTATCCATGATACCCGTCAGGGAGACACCGAGCAGTCTTTCTTCCTCAGTATTGCGCTGCCAGATTTTTCGCAGATATGGAAAGTGTGTGTAGGTGCTTTGGATAGTACCAAGAATAGTGGCAAGACGGACTTTCCGTTCCAAATCCTCGGTTGTGTCTGTCGCTCGTACCACCACTTCTGTAAGGTTGCAAAACTGGTAGGGTCTAAGGATGATCTCAGAGCACGGGTTAGTTCCGAACTCCCAAGCAGAATCTCGCCTTCCATTCTTCTCAGCCTGTTTCTTGCTGGCAGGACGGGAGAAGACCCCACGTTCACCAGATTTGCTTTCAACCAAAGCCAGCCACTCACGCATGAAGGTTTCCATGTCGGGCTTCTCAGTGTACGCCACCGAGTTGTTTGCCAAGGCACGATAGGCATGTTTCTCGCCCCAGTTGCCAGATTTGGCGTGTCTCATGCGATCATCCGACAGGTTCGACAGAGAGATCATAGCAGAACGACGTACGCCACCAACGACAACCACATCACCGATCTTACACATCAGGTCATGGCACTCAATAGACGAGAGCTTGCGACCCTTGGCATCCTTGAAGATGTTGATGGTGAAACGGAAGAGGTCTTCCAGAGGACCGGGACCAGAAGCACGACCACCAAAGGTCTTCAACTTTGCACCAGCTTTGCGAACCTTTGATGTGTCAAACGAGGGGATTTCGCCACTGTACAGCATTGCAATCAGCTTACGGAAAGCCTTAGCCCAACCCTCTTTGCTATCATGGACAACGATAACATCTTGCGAGTTGAAGAGGTTTTCAGGAACCTCAGGGAGCTTGCTGATGTACTGTCGTTCAACCGAGAAGCCAACACCTGCACCACACAGGAGGATGAACATAGCCTCGTCAAAGGACTTGGGATCATCGACCGGAAGGTAGGAACAGTTGTAGCCAGCAGTGTTGTCACGATCCAGAGCAGGGCCAGCAGTCATCAAGGCCCGCATCGAAGGCATAATCTCAAGGCCAAGGATAGCCTCTCTGATCTGCACATCAGCGTCACCTGCTTCTTCAATTGTGAGTTTAGGGATCACTACGTTCGTGATATAGCGGTCAACAGTCTCACCCCAAGTCTCACGGCGATTCTCTTCATCAAGCCAACGAGCATACCGAGAGGTGTGAATGAAGGCTTGGTAATCATTTGGAAGGGAGTTGTTCATTTCTTGTCTTTCTTACTGTTTCAGTTTTTCGAGTTGAATGTCGATGATCTCTTTCACATCAGACATGATCTCTTTTGCCTCTGGCGTATTCACTACCGTCTCACCAGCCTCAGACGCCACGATCATATAGAAGGTGTCCTTAGAAGGTACAAGGGTCAAGAAGAGGATAATCAGACCTGAGAGCCAGAACCACTTCTGTTTAGGGAAAGGAGACCACTCACGAGCCTTCTTCCGTTTTGCCTTAGTTTCGGCATCATCGTGGCGCCAAGTATCATTCCCCCACATCTTGTAGATGAGTGAACCTACTGCATACCCAATCCAACCAAAGATAAGAGATACTGTAAGAACACCTGTCGTGGTGTAGAGCACATCAGCGATGTAGAGCAGAATAGAGAGAGAGTTCATTCGTTAGCCTTTCTTGAGGATTTTGGATGCGAGTTTCGTTAGGGTATTCACGGCGTCTTGGGCGTCTCTTGTAGATGCAGTAGAGAAAAGAAGAACATCGTAGTAAGCCCCATGTTCGTATCCACCATCTTCTTCCAAAACATCAAAGACATCCTCTTCTGGGTTGTATTCGTAGTAGTACCTGTATCTGGGCATTAGAAGCACCTAGAGAAGATTTCGTAGGCATCTACAAGCTCCTTGAAGCGCATAGCTTTTTTGTACTCTTCCGGCATAAGGGTCTTAAGCCTCTTCAACTCTTTTGACTTTCGTTCCCTTTCTGCCAAGTACTCACGCTCATACTGTTCATCGTAGTGTCCCATTGTAACCTCAGTCAGTGATGATTGCTAGTCGGTGTGCCTGTGAGACGATCCTGTGAGTGGTCAGATCATACTTTCCCATCATGGGGTTCTGAATTGACCACTGCACTAGGACCACAGGTACTGACTTATCTTTCAAACTCTCCAGCTTGTCAATAAGTTCTTGTACTGTCATACCTTCTCTTTCCGCAGCTCGTAGAGTTTGTAGAAGAATAGGGCAACGACGAGACCTACCCAAGCCAAAAGGGGTGTCAGGGCCAACCAAGTCCAAGTGCCGGAACCGACCAGTTGTATCGAAAGGAACAACAAAGTCAAGACAATTGCGATAACCAAGTCCATTAGATCAAGTCCTCCAGATTCACCTTAGGGTACTCCTTGTTCTTCTCGATCTTACCATCTTCCCGTCGTTTGATCGTACCATCAGGCTGGTACATGCGTCCCATGTTGTTTGCATGGACACGACGGAAAGCCTCCTCAATGTCCCAACCCACAGCATTGGCATAACCGTAGATCACGTAGAGTAGGTCGGTAAGTTCTTTGAGTTCTAATCTGGAGCCAAGTTCGTACCCAAACTCATCCAGCCACTCATTGTACTCCTCAATAATGAGGTCAGCATACAGTTCAGGGTTTGGCTTTTGTCCACTCACACGGACAAACTGCTTAATCATCCCCATAGGTGTCTGTGTTGCTTCGTCAGGGTTGTAGTACTCCAAGCCCATGTCACTCACATTCCACTTAGCCATCTTCTCTTACCTCCAAATCATGTAGCACTAGATCATCCACATCAAAGACAGCAGACTCAATCAGGCTGTAGACGTTATCCATTTCATCGTCTGTACCTGAAAAAGCTGCTTCGGGGTGGACTTCAACTGTGAATGTTACTTCATACTTCATGTGTTGTACATCTTCATAATTTGGTTGAGGGAGACGAACTCCGGTTCATACATGCCGTCAGCAAGCTCACGCTTAACGACAACACCATGCCACCAGCCTTTGTTTGCTTGGCCAGCCCAGTGCTCTTCTGCGCCCTTATAGCAGCCCACTACGAGGCCGATGTTGCCATTAGGGATAGCTCCATCCTTGAAGGACAAGTCACGCTTATGAGAGTGTCCACAGGTAGCCGAGCAGCTAAGGTTCTGGACTAGAGTATAAGCATGATGGATACCACCAGTAGCGGTGGCAGAGTTACCAGAAGTAAAGTAGTGAGCATAGGCCACTTTGTCGTAGACTGCGATTGCTGGTCCTGAGTTTTCATACTCGTGGTAGTCGTCGAACCAGTGGTCGGTTTGAAGATGGCTAAAGGATACCCCGTACTTTTCTCCCTCATTTCTTGGATTAAGGGCGAGGTACTTCTTAATTCGGTTCTCGTGATTTCCTTCGAATCCCACCCAATAAGGTCGTTTCTTCCGGTGATGCTTGAAGGGGTGACGGAGGAGTTCCTGTGCTTCGTTGTAAGACTCAATGTCTTTCTGATAGCTCTGAGTAGCCAACGCCTTAGGGTATCTGTCGTCATAGCTGTTGAGTGACCTCATGTCTGCCCCATCCCCAAGGTCAAACACCATGTCTGGCTTGAGGTCATAGAGGAAATTACCGAGTGCCTTGAAGCGGTCATTCTTTACGGTGGGATCAGCGTGTCCACACGAGAACACCACTACTGTTTTACCTTGAGACAAGTTCGAACTCCTTCATGTTAAGTTCTAGCGGTTCGATGCTTTTGTGGAAGTGTTTGACGATTTCGTAGGCTTGGTCGAAGGTATCAAACCAGAACTCTACATTCTTCACCTCGTTACCAGTAGAGATTTTGAGGATCAGACCTACAGTACCTTCTTCGTTGTCACCTTCTACGTCTTCTGCCCTTACGGGGCCATCAAGTACACCCCAGATCAGGACTTTGGGGGGCTTCTCTTTGGTGAACTTCTTTTTGAGCCAGTTGAACATTCTTTCTCCACTTTGTTCTCTTCGGCTATCCAAGCGTCAGGGATGAACTTATCAGCATAGAGGAACCCATGCTTGATGCACCAGTCTGCGTAGCTAGTCTTAGAGCCTTTGTTGATCTTAGCCGCACTGTTCGTAAACACAAACCGAATGTCATGCTCTGGCATCTGGTCTTTGATTAGTAGGTGCTTCTTTCTGTCTGCGAGGACAAACCTCCCTTTGGTTTCGATGATGATACCATTGGGAAGTTTGAAATCGGGGGTGTAGACATGAGTGCTCTCAGGTACTTTGTACTTGATTTTGTGGGACTCATAATCTACAGCAATCCCCAGACCTTCCAGTTGCTTGGCAACCTTCTCCTCTAGGCCAGACCTGTACCCTAAACTCTTGGGTGTAGATTTGACCCTCTTTCTCGTCTGACTGACTGTCACTCAATCAACTCCGTTACACGTGGCTCATTAACAACGTCAACCATGTAAACTGGTCCGGTAGAGTATAGAAAAGTTCGGGCTTCTGGCCAGCATACCTTCCTAAATTCGCAATACCCACAAGTTGTAGATAGTACCGTGTTCTGAGAAGACTTAGACTGAGGAACAGGAGGAATACGTCCTTCTGGAATTGGTCCTGCAACCATTGCCTTTGTACGCTCAATCTCTTCCTCCTTCTGCTTGATCTCTTCGGTGAAGTCATACTCGTCTAGGCAGAGCTTGAACCTATCTTTCTGTACGACTAGGAAGGCTCCCTTGGTCTTATCTTTGACTAGGGGATCATCCTTACCAGCAAAGACATAGGAACTAAGCTGGCTGATGTAGCCGAAGGGATCGTCTTGTCGTAGGTTGCCATCGTAGAACTTTTGAAACCCGTATTTGGATGCAGACTTAACGTCAACCGTAACACCATCAATGACAGCATCCCTTGATCCGGGTACACCAAAGACACTAACCTTGTCCTGCATACCTTCGACTTTGTGTCCTGCTGCTACAGCTAACGACAGGATGAGAGCCTCAAGCAAATCCCCGTAGAAGAATGTGCCGATGGCCTCTGGGCTTAGTGGTTGCGAATCCTCAATCTGATTGATCTTGTACCACAACTTACGATCACAGGGAGAGCCAATGCCGGAGAGGCTTAGGTAATTCCTTGGCAATTGCTCTTTGGAAAACCTAGCCTCTGCGACGTTAGCAATGGAGGTTGAGAGAAACTCAGTGATAGTCGCATCCCAACCTCCTTTCCCTTCGATCACCCTGTAAATATCACTTACAATGGTGTCTAGGGTTTTACTCATTAGAACGGAATCTCATCGTCAAGGTCTTGCTTCGAGGCAGTCTTGGCGGGAGCTTTCGTTGCAGGAGCTTCTTCTTCATCCTCTGCATCGGGGTCGTAGGCTTTGTGTTCCAGAACCTTGACCTTCTCCAGACGAGTACCCACGATGCTCTTACGCGAGGTATCGTATACAGCGAGAGTGACTTCAACAATTGAACCATTACCAATCGGGCCATCTTCATCATAATCCCACTTGGTGCCATCAGCCTTGACCACTGAGGGTTCACCACCACCATACTGCTCAGTCCACTTACGAGTGAAGCGAACACGGGTCATAGCTGCATTTTCGCTGCTAGGCGTACCACGCTTCATGGACTTGGACTTCTTGAGCTTCTCCATGTTGGCATCATCAAGGTCCATGTCGATGGTAGTCTGACCACCAATATCCACCAGAGCGTCCTCAAAGCCCGTCTTATCACGGTTGTCTTCGAACACTTTTGCCCAGTAGCCCATGCCAACCAGTTTAACTTTCCGAGTACCCATGATCTTCTCCTTATTTCTTCGTTGCTGCTTTGACTGCCCACATGGCAGCGTCTTCGATGTGAGTCTGGGCGAGAGATTTGAGGCGCATCACCTCAGTGTTCGGTCCATCCTCATGGGCGTTAATCTCTTCCACTAGGTCGATAAGGTCAGCAGCCATTCGTTTGATCTTACCAACCATATCGTCGTTCGAGGGGTTGAAGTTGATCCCCACTCGGTATTCACCCTTAGTCATAGTGACTCCTTTTGTGTGTCTGTAATTGTACCAGATTTGGCAGAAGAGCTGCAAGAGTTATTTTTCACCTGCAACCTTATACTTCCGGTGCTTACTGTTGTCACGCTCCAAGCCCTTGCCACCCTTGGCCATTCGCATCGGGATGCTGTTAGCCTTGGTCAGTTGCTTGAGGCCTTTGGTCTTCTTTTCCATGTCACTCTCCTTAGTGAATTTGGGAATAGTCTGTTCCAAACTGTACGTCAATGTCCAGCTTGATGTTGAGCTTTAGTTTCTCGTTGACCTTATCAATCGCCCAGCGAAGTACAGACTCATGTTCTCTCTCTTCACCCTTCTTGATACGGTTGATAGATTCATCATGGAACTGGCCCACGATGTTTGGTCGTTTAGCGAGGTAGTGAGCACACCACTGGTCAAAGCAGTAAGCACCTGTACCTTGGTTGAGAGTTGAGAAGATGTCCTTCTCGTATCGCAGAGTGTACCAGAAACCATTTACAGGGTTCTTAACCCACATCTGACCATTGACTGTCTTTACTTCCTGCTCCTTAGCGAACTGCCTCACTGCCCAGTTACGTTCCCAGTATGCTTCCAGAAGAACCTTAGCTTCTGCTGGCGTCATGCCTGTAGTACGTGACAGTTTAGCAACACCCACACCGTAGACTGCGCTATAGTTGACAGGCTTGAACTTCTTGCGTGTCTTCTTGATAGCCTTGAAACGCTGAATGTCATTCACTGTGTCTTCGTCTGACCGAGTATAGAAGTCATAGTCTTCTCTGTTGATGTAGCCTGCACGTACAGCAAGGTCGAGGTGTTCGTCAAAGCCGGGTACAGACATTTCAGCAACATAGTCAGGGTCGTAGGGGAAGATGAAGTGGCGCTTGGTGGTAGCCTCAAGAGATACCATGTCAGCACCACAGAGGATCGTGTCAGGATCAGCAATCAAGGCACCTCTGATCTCCTTGCCCCATACCTTATCGACACCGGGCAGGTTGACCAGAGGCTTCTTGTGCTTGAACCGTAGGGTGTTGGTCAGTCCAGCAATCTCTGCCTTAACGTAACCATTGACCTCAGACTCAAGCATACCCTCGAAGGTAGACTTACGATGCTGGATAACCGTCAGACCATCCAGAACCTCTACCTCCGGGTGCTTCTCAATCAGGAGTTTGACTGAGGGAGCAAGCTCACTATCCTTACGAACCTGTGGAACCAGCCTGTCCGTACCATCCTCGTTCTTCTTGTAGTCAAAGGTGCAGGGTTCCCACCCGAGAGAGAAAAGCCAGTCTTTGACCTGATCCGAAGAGTTAGGATTAGGTTGTTCCACTTTACTAACGACACGAACATCATCCTCATGGAAGAGGGGCAAGTCGTGTTGCTCAAGAAGATTGAACCAATCAATAGCAGCCTTGGTGTGTGTGCCATCCTTCTTGAACATCTGCTTGGGCTTAGACTTGAGGGTGTACTTCTTGACCTCAGGCATAACCTGACGCAATTCCTCCACCTTCTCGGCCTGAGCCTTCTCCAGAGTAGCGATAGACTTTTGTACCAACTCTTTGTCGATACGCCAGCCAGCCTCTTCTGCCATAGCTGCTACACGCATCTTGAAGGTGAGGTACTGGAAGAACCTGTCCATACCTTCTTTGTCGTTTTTGTAGACCAGCTTGAAGCGTTTGATAAGGTCTTTCCAGAGCAGCCAGTTGATCTTTACGTCTTCCTCGCAACGATGCTTGTACTGCTCATAGGTCAGGCCTTCCCAGTCTGTGATCTCAGGCTTAGGAACCCCGAAGTCTTCCCCAAAGGACTCAAGCCCGTGGAGTTGACGATGGGGGTACATAACCCAAGACATTGGCAGAGTGTCATAGAGTTTAGCCTTGATCTTGATGCCAAGGATTTTCTCTAGTGCGAGAATGTCAAAACGACAGATGTTATGCCCGATCCAGATAGTCTCCTCTTCAAAGAGTTTCCGCATCGTGTCATAGCAGTTGGTAGAGTGGTAGGTCTTACCATCTTCTGTCCACGAAAGTACGTGTACCTTAGTCAGCACCTCCAAGAATCCGTTCGTTTCGATGTCGAACACTTTCATTATACTTCCCTATAGTTTTGAGTGCAGCATCACGAAGTCCTGCAGAAACAGGTTTATTGAACTTCCCATAACACTGGTCGTAGTTAAAATAGCTACCAAGAGCCAGACTGTGAGACACACGCAGACCTAGTGTAGCCCTCTCCTTGTCACCCTCTACCTTAAAGACAGCATAATCTCCACTCTTGGCGAGGTGTGCGTAGGAGCCTACACAGTGTCCCATGAGCCGACCTTCCATACCGATTGCAGCAGGGTTGTTCAGCAGAGTGAAAGTATAACCGTCTTCCTCAAAGACCTCAACCTCGCAGAAAGGTTTATCGCTGTACTTGCCAAGGTTGGTCAGTTTAGTGAGACGCTCATGCTCTTCTTCCCAACGCTTAAGAGACCACCTATGGTTGACCTCCTCATCCAACCTGTCAGCCATCCGAACTGTGTCCCAGATAGTGCTCTGAACTCCGTCAAAATCCTTAACGGTAGGTGCAAGTTTAGCTGCGAGAACTGCTGCGGAAGAGCCTGCGTCTATGATTCTCTTCTCTTTCAAGATGCCCGTCCTTACATCAGCCCAACCCGGATTGAACGAGACGTACCGAGACAGGTAGAGCATACGAGTCTTGCTGGTACTAGCCAACTTCTTCCAGAGACCCTTCCCAAAGTACCCCTTAAGTTCCTGTGGTGTTTTGTTCATACGGAGCATGAGGGGTAGCAAGTTGAGAGTATTATCCTGCACTGCCTGCTGTACAAGATGGTTGTGGTCTACTGCCATATTAACAAGAAAGGGGTCCAGTTGCTTCCACTTGTAACCCAATCTGCTGAAAGCAAACAGAGCCTCTTGAGGAATGTTACTCTTTACGAAGGTGTTCCACATAGCCCCTGAGAAGCGCAGCGGAATCTTAGACCCGAAGTTGTCACAGAGCTTTTTGTTCAAGACTTTCGGGTGGCAGGAGCTAGAGTAAGTTCTCTCGAAAAAGCCTGCACCCTCCGCCCACCAGAAGAAGGAGTAAGGGTCTCTCGCAGGCTGAAACCATTGAGTGAACTCCCTGTCCCCAAGACGTACCAAGTTTTTACCCGAGGTTAGTTCAAACTTTGCCATTTCATCAGAAGCCTTCACGAAGGATTGTTGTATCCGAGTCCCAGAAGAGGGAACCAGCAGCACCCAACTTAGCGAATGGGCGGTTCTTGTCAACATGGAAGTAGGTAGTATTCTGCTCTACCTCGTCCTCACTCTCAACGTCACGCTCAATCTTCATACAGATGATAGCCTCTTCCTCCAAGGCAGCAGCATACTTAGTACGTCCATCTTCGTTGACCTGTGAGATAAAGATCACACCAATATTCAGTTCCTTGGCAAGCTGTGCCATCTGGGAACCCAGAGCAGTCAGCATAGAGGTAGCACCGTCCACACCAGCAGAGGACAGATAGGCAAGACGTTGCACGTGGTCGATGAAGATAAAGCCAGCACCATAGACAGAGGCAGCAAGACGAACATAGTCCAACAGCTTCATAGGATCGTCATGGAGACGCATTTCGAAGATGATGGTACGCTCACCCTTAGTAGCCTTGATAGCAGCCTCAATAACATCTTTCTCAGAGATATTGTTGTAGGCAGCATCATCCTTGGTACGGACGTTAAAACCCAACTCGTAGGTCGCCATAGCCCGGTACGTAGTGGACTTCATTTCTTCCATGTGCAGGAGAGCGATACGTTCATCAGGGTCACGCAGCATGGCAGTCTCGAAGTAACGGATCACCTCAGTCTTGCCTGTGCCTCGTGGAGCCTTGATGAAGGTAATGCCACCCTTGACCAAACCTCTGCACTTCTCGTCGATCCCAGAGTGTCCTGTGGGGACATACTCATAAGGGTTCTCAGTGAGAATGGCGTTCTCTACATCCAACGACGAGCAAAAGAAGTTGTCGGGAGTGTAGCGTTGGGGTTTGATTGCAGCCCACTTAAGAGCGTCACCAGCGCCAGCCATGAGGAACTCATTGGCATCCTTGTACTGGGACATAGGGACGTACCAGAACTTCTGCGGGAAGGCACCATAGAGAAGCTCTGCGGCCTTCTTACCCGCAGCATCAAGTTCGCCAGCATAGACGATCTCTTGGAAGCTGTTGAGGTACTTGTACTCGTGTTTGATGAACTTCTCCCCAATGCTGGCAGAGGGAAGCGATTTCACAGGATAGGTCTTGCCAAGGATTTGATACAAGGATGCAGCATCAAACTCACCCTCGGTCAAGTAGAGGCGCTTGGAAGTACCAGCATTGAAGGCAGGCCCGAAGAGGCTCTCAAAGGGTTGACCTTTCTCCTTGGTCCAGAAGACCTTCTCTTCGAAGCCACGATACTTCACATTCTTTTCATGCTTGAAGGCATACCGTACAGGCTTGTCGTTAGCATCGGTCTGCAATTGGATGTTGTAGAGTTTGCAAACGTCAGGGTCGATACCCCGGATGCCCTCATATGTGAAGCCTGAAACTGGAAGGGTTCTTACGTCGATCTGTTCTTTCACTGGGTATCTCTCCTTTGCCCATGACTTAAGCCCCTTCATACCTTTGTTGGGGTAGGCTTGTCCACAGGATTGACACTTCCCGTAGCCGCTGTCGTTCCAAGAAAAGGCGTCTGAGCTTTTGCAGTTCTCAAAGGGACATTCTTGGTGTGGATGTTCTGTCATATTCGTACTCTGCGTTCATGTTTAGGGCAAGAAGTTTAGCATCTTCTTCTGTCAAGTCAAAGAGAATTGCACTTCCACACCACCCTTCGTCTTCGTCAATGATGCACCACTCCCAAGGTTTCTCTCCGTGATCCCCTCCCCTGAACTCTGCTGTGTATCTCTTCATGGAGTCACTCTCCCTCGTCATAAGGGTGCTTAGGGAAGGGCATCCAAGCAATCGGTGGGCAGTCTTCGGTGAACATGCTCCATGCTTGTCTCTTGGTGTTCCAATGAGAGAGGGTGACAACCCCATTACCAGCAGCAATGATTTGGTCTGGAACCCAGATTTCTTTCAGGTATTCCTCGCCCCGAACCTTCCCAACGATAACCTTGGTGTGGCCCTTGGGTGCTTGAGAGAGATCAAAGTTCCATTCCATCATCAGTCCTCCGGTTTCACTTCCACGATCTTGAAACCCCTCTCGGGGCAATGCCTCTGGGCTGTCTCTAGCTTCTGGTAGGTTCTCACTACCTTCTTCCAGCTCTTCAAGTCAAGAGGAAGTACAACGTATTGCGTCGTAGCCATCACTGTAACTCCTTGTATTGTTTGCCAACTTCATATGCAGCATGTAGCCACTGCATTAGGATTTGCCACTGGTATGGGTCCAGCTCAGAAAAAGAATAGCAGAGGCGTTCAAACCTACTGCTATATGCTTCTGTTTCTTCTAACCAAGCTAGGAAACCCGGAGATAACGCCTCTAGGTCACACTTGTTTAGCATCTTTCGTACTCCAAAGAAGTTCAAAGACCTCATTCGCAGACATGTCAAGCAAGTGACAATAGAGAAGGAACTTGAAACCTGTTGAAGTTAGAACTTCTGCTGCTTTCTGGTCAGTAGTGAACTGGATCACAGAAGAACCATCTTCCTGCACCTGAATGTCAACGACCTGAATATCAGTCACTCATCTGCTCCCTATTTGCTACCATCAGCCGACGCCCCAAGATTCCAGCATAGCTAGACATAGCGGTAAATTGCATGACGAGCAACTGCTTCTGTGTGTTGCTGACACCTTCAAGTGCTTCATCATTGTTCAGGAACTTAGATAGACCTTCGATCTTTGCCTCAAGCTCTTCCAGTTCAGTCTCTACACGTTCAATCCAAGTAGTCATTTTGTACCCTCGTACTTTGCTTTCAGTCGTTCATACTCTTGACGATCACGTTGCTCTCGTATCGCCATGTAGATTGCACTAGCATCCTTTACCCAACCCGTGCAATCCTTGTTTGTACACTCTAAGCCAATGTGGCCGAGGTCCGTAAGCTCTTCCTTACAGTGTTCACAGACCCACTTAACCTTTTCCCTCTCCATGTACCAAAGCCTCCCACGAAACTGGGAATAGGGGTTGAATGATCTTACCTACCTCTTCTGCAAGATCACGGATTTCCTTTTGAGCGTGAGCCTCGGTGCGCTTGAGGTAGAAGTTGGCGAAGGCGTAGAGGTTGCCCGTCCAAATCCAGTTGACTTCACAACCTTGGGGGAGGACGAAGCGGGCCTGTTCGGGGCAGACACCATCAGCGATCATGTCTTCATAGAGGCCGATCATTGTGTGACAGCGAAAGAGGTAGAGGTTGTTCCACTTGGCACTATCTGGATGAACCCCACCGCTACCCTGCTTGGCCCCATTGGTCGGAGCCATTCGGAACTCGTCAGGCACGAACAACTTCGGGGTGCTGCTGATATAGCGCCGGGACTCCTCGTTCTCGACCAGCCCTTGCTTGTGCTTGAAGCACTGGGTGCGGATCGGGACAGGCGCAGACATACGCAAGGAGATACTGGTGTGGGCGAAGGGTGTCCAGTGGTCATGCTTGGCGAGGTAGCGGATCAGGCCGGGGTGACTCTTAACGTCCAGCCGTTTGGCCTCCTCCTCGTCGATCCAATGGTCATCAATCCTGTCGAAGCTAACCTTGGCAGCATTAATCACACTCAGGTCGGACCCCATGTGGTCGATGTATTCAGCTTTCATTTTACCTCCAAACAGTAGTAGCGCAAGGCATCCCACTCATCTTCAAAGACTTTACCAGCTTCTTGGCAAGTCTCTAAGGAAGTAAACCCTTCCACCTTTTCCAAGGCACCCTTCTCTACCCCACTCAACATCAAGATCAGCACAAAGGTTTTCATTCTTCCTCTTCCTCATCTTCGTCTGTAAAGTACCCACCATCCTTAAGAGAATCGTAGTACCATTCCCAGTTGTCTACTCCACCAGCTTCCAGACAGGACAGCTTGTGGGAAGCATCCTTTAGAGACTCATACTCTTCAAGGGAAATAGTGACTGTACCTTTTGTCATGCTCTCTTCTCCTCGTAGGAAACTTCAACCGCAGTCAGTCCATCATTTACATAGGTTGCTGCACTTTTTGCTCTGCCTTCTGTAGTGTATATCCTTGGGTCAGTGCTATTGTTGTAGCGGGTTTTCTTTGGTCTGTGTATCTTACCGTCCTCGCGAACCAAGACCCACCCTAGCGACACCCTTGTCATGCTTTCTTCTCCTCATAGGAAATGCAACTCTTAGAAAAGTCAGACCAAGCAACCCAAGGCTCAGGCTTACCTGCTTCATCAACCATGTTCATCTGAACAGCCCACACATCTGCATTAACTTTGGTCGCCTTGTCAAAGTGTCGGTGACACCCAATAGCGTTCTTGCAGGTCTTGGCAGCAGAACAGAAGGTCATGTCACGGTAGCTAATCATATCAGAACTTCTCCAACAACATGGAATATGAGAGTGCCTTCTCGTACTCAGCCTCATAGCCATTCATAGAGAAGAACCGCAGGACAGTGATAGCAGCATGAGAGAACTCTACGCCGTCAGCCAAGTCTTGCCACTGGTGTGCCTGCAAGTACCGCTTCTGAGAGAGTGCTTCCAAGTCCCAGAAGACTGTCTCAAGGGCAGACTCTAAGGTGGCAACAACGATTTCGTCGATAGCACCATTGTCGATCAACTTCTTAACGACAGCACCTACAACATCTTCCTCTTTCTTCGTCATGTTCTTTTCCTTCTCTCAAAACAGTGGGTAGTAGTAGCTACCAGTTTGCATGTGATACTTCAAGATTGTTGCACGTTCGGACTTCAAGTGTTCCGAGGGGGCTTCATCCCATTCCGCTTGTTCAATCAACTGTTGGAGTTGATGCAGGAGAGAGTGAATATCAACAAGTCCTTTTTGAGCTAAACTCAACTCCTGCATCATCTGTCCCCCTTATGCGGTCTGGAGCTTTGCCAAGACGTTCAGCGTCTTCGTGGCATTGAGGCTCTTGGTGTCAACGTCAGTGATCTGCACAATAGCGCGACCCATTGCAGAGTCAACGATGTAGAAGGCACCCTTCTCGACAGCACCCTTCTCAGCGAAGTAGTGGTACACCGTCTTGTTGGTCTCGAACTGGACGCCAACAGTGTGCGGGAGGACTTCTTCAACAGTGGCTTTGTCTACAGCGATGACTGCACCAGTGCCTTTGATCTCCATGACCCACTGGCCTTGGCTATTGACTGCCAGCTTGTGGCCGTAGCAGACTTCACCACCCTGTTTGATCTCGTAGAGCTTCGTCATTTTCTTTGGTTCCTTCGGTTTGTCATTTTCAATGTAGGTGCAGGGGTACTTATCTTTCCAGATGCTATACACCCAACGGTCTTCATCCATCTTTGTAGTCCTTTCGAGAGCTGAGTGCTGCCTTGGCACCCTCGTATGTGTGCTTCATGTAGGGGTTCAGACTGGCAATGTTCTTGTGTCCTGTTACCTGCATGATGCCCGTACTGTCAACCCCTGCTGCCACAAATTCCGTGATAGCTGTCTTCCTCAAGTGTCCGATCTTCAAATCATCAGGCAAGCCACATGCCTTTTTGATTTCTCGAAGTATAGGCCCAAAGTACTCAGGCTTCAAGGGGACATATGCTTTATCACTTGATCTGTGGTGTGGAATCACCAGTTTCTGAAAGTCCCAATCTTTCTTCTGAGCCTTGAGCATGGTCAACAAAGGTTCCTCAATGGGCATCTGTACCTCTGCACCTCTCTTGGATTGCTTCACGTGCATCCTTGCTTTGTCGAGGTCGAGGTTGTCCCACTTGAGGTTACAAATGTCTGTAGGTCTCTGCGCCCACTCGTAGCACATCATGACCAGCAGCCCTACGTTTCTCCACTCAAACTTGGTAAAGGCCATGTCCAAGAACATTTCGACCTGCTCCCGTGTCCAGATGGGGGTGTAGGGTTCATGCCGCAGCTTCTTGACCTTAGACATTGGGTTGTCGTTCAGGAGGTCAAGAGAACGTGCGAAGTTGAGGACGACAGAGAATAACCTAGCTTTCTCGTTGGCTGTAGCAACCGTGTGGTCCTCTACCCAATTCTCATAGTACTCCTTGCAGAGCTTGGCTGTGAGCTTGTTCAGGGGTAGCTGACCGAGGGTTGATTGAGCGATACGAGTAAGCTCCATCCAGTACTTCTTTTGAGAGTTATTGGACAGGGAGGCAAACTGCTTAGACGACAGGTAGTAGTTGATAACGTGGACAATTTTTGAGGTGGGTCCAACATTACCTTCCTTGATTTCGCCTTTACGATAAGCATCTACTTTCTCCAGCAGGCGAGGCACCTCATACCTTGCAGCTCTACCATCCTTGAAAGTCTGAGACTTAACGACACCAGCCTTACGTACTTCCTCAGGTGGGATGAACCTATGAACGACAGACCCATCCTTTAGCGTTACCTTTTTAGTATATCTCATGTCGTTCCTCTTTTTTAGAAAGTAGCACTTGCTCTATGCTTGAACTCATGCTACCCTCTATCTCTTTATGTAATACCTTAAGGTACTTTAAGAATCTCTACTTAAAGAGATACTAAGACTTAAGGTATTCTTTATGATCTTCATCATGAAGGATCATAGAGAGGACTTTGCTCAGATGAACAATTTCCCCTGTAGCATCTTGCAGGGAATCAAAGACAGTGATACGATTACCTTTCTGTCCTTTCTTCCTGCCGTAAGCCACTGCGTCAGCCAACCCCTCTCGGAGAGCACCTGCAATGATCCTTTTGTTGTCACTCACTGTTACGTGGTACATCTTCTACTCCATTAGCATGACTGATAGAAGCAGTGCAATAAAAATCGCACCAAGTATTATGTCAGTCATTACCCGTACATCGACTCCGAGAGGATGCCCTGAATGTCCTTCGGCTCAACCTCTGCAAGCACGGTGTATTCACACACACGCATCTTTGCAAAGTTGTAGTCGTAAGGCACAGCAACCACATTGGCAGGGTTCACTTCAACCACCACAGTGCGCGACTTGGAGGCATCAGCAAAGCCATCAAGGTAGCTATCTGCACAGACATGCAAGCCCGAAGAACAGGTATGCTTGGGATCGTCGTCAACCTTCGAGCGGTCCATCCGAACAAGAGTACCAACGCTGTTATCAAACGTACCCGAATGAATGTCCTTCCAGTCATTACGGATACGCTTGAAGGCGATGAAGTTACCTTCCGGCGTAATAGGTGCTTTGAAGTGCTCAAGGAACTCGTACAGACAGTTGCGAGAACGGAACGAGGGGTTCTGCATCAGCTTCTCAAGGAACTTGATCCACGGAGTAGCATCAAAGCCATCATCCAGAATGTCCAGCAGCTTGTCAGTCAGAGCGTTGTGGAGTTCTTCGCCCTTGTAGTAGACGACACCACCAATCACTTCCACATCGCTAGTGGCAGATGCACGAATGGTTTCTTCACGATCCGAGTAGGCCAGAAGCATCTGAATGTCATGCTCGTCTTCACGGAGCAAGTCCTTGAGAAGCTCGAAGTTCTTGTTGCCCGAGAGGACAGTTCGCATCTTGCCTTCCACGAAGATGGTGATGCTTTCGTCAGAGAGAGTATAAGGTACACGCATTAGTTCGATCCTTTATAGAGGTTGTCCATTGCCTTGATGTACATGCCGTATGCTCCGTACATCTTCCTGTTGCTACCATATGTTCCCAACAGGGGGTACTTGTCAAGTAGTTCGTCGTACTCCTTTTCTGCTGCTTTGTTGTCCATCTGAGCCGAACCCACCCAAAGGAAGAGCCTGTTCCAGAGGGTGTAGTTCACACCAAGGTAGCTACCTGGTTTTGCTGTAGCCACCTTCGTAGCAAAGTCCCCCACCTGTCCACCTACATCTTTGAAAGACACCAGATCAGTAAGAGGGTAGATGTTGTATCGTGGAGAGAGAGCAGCCACGACCTTGGGATGTTCCAACTGGATGGCAGCTTTGATTGCAGGTTCAAGTGGCTTCCACTTGGGGTTATCATCAAACTTCTTCCAGAGAGTCTTAGGGATCAGGTAGACCCCCTTACCTCCTAGTTTCTGCTGAACCAAACCTGAGAGGTTGTTGTAGATGCTCTCGTAGTCGTTGTTGCTCATCTTGAGACAGTAACCCCCCGCATCAAACTCTACATCATCCATGTCGTAGGCTTCTCTCTTGCCGTTGACCAAGAGGGACACCTTGACCTTGGCCTTGGCACGAGTTGATGGACCCGGATCAGGGATGTCTTTGACATACTTAGTGTCGAAGCACAACTCCTTAATCATGGCGTCAACCTGAGCCTTCTGGTCTGCATCCTTCAAGTTAGCCCTTACCCAGACGTAGTACTTGTAGGAGTCCATCGTGGCACCGATACGAGTAGCAGCACGGGCATTGGCTTTCACATCGCTGGTATCCTGAATGTACAGGTTGTAGTCCTGCTCGACAACGATGTTATCCTCCAAGGTCCAACCCGCAGACTTCTGGCGGTACGACATGTACCCTACAGCAATGCTCACCTTATCGAACTTGCTCAAATCCCAGTACTTAGGGATAGCTTTACCCTTGTAGGCGAAGTGGGGGGAGTTGTAGGGCAGGTTACGGCGCAGCTTGGTGGCCATACGTGCAGCCTTGAAGATGTGATCCTGAGCATCAACCTCAAACTGCATACGTTCCCAGAGGTCTTTCTCCACAGCCTCAGACTTAGCCTTGATAGCAGCCTCAGTAGGGTCTTTAGGACCAAAGGACAGGGCTTCACGAGAGGCAGTAACCTCCAGATCACCAATGTCAAACTGGTAGACAATGTTCAGGGTGCGGGCGAGGTATTCACGGGGGATCGGGTAGAGTACACAACCCATCTGAGCATAAGCACCATTCAGGCGACCATCATCATAGAGGTAGTAGCCCGGACCCTCGAAGGTCTTCTTGATGTTCTGGAAAACTTTCTCTTTCGAGTTGGTAACAGTCGGGGGAACCTTGAAACCATAGGAAACAACCTCGGCTGCAACAGCGAAAGCAGTAATGTCGTGTCGCTTCACAGGGAAGGAGACTTGAAGACCGTCAGGTTCGTCAGTGTCAACCATAGCAGAGAGAACATGCAGTTGAGGAGAACCATCAGGACCAAGCTGAACCGAATAGTAGCTTGCCTTACCTTTGTGGTAGGAAACGACAGAGAACGTATCCGTGTAGGACATGGGGGACATACGCCCAACGCCCCACTTGCCCACTGCCTTATTGGTGTTCTCTTTGGTGGAGTGACCAAGGACAGTATAGAAACCTTCCATATCCTCGTGGGCAATACCCGGCCCGAAGTCACGGCAGGAGAAGGTAGGGGAGAGCGAAGTGGGGAAAGTTACCAAGAAGGGAACATCTTCTTTGCCAACCATAGCGTGAGCATCAAAGGCGTTCGACCAGATTTCACGAGTGATGGACTGAGGCTTGTTCGAGTACAGCCCTGAGATCACCATGTGGAACATCTTGCCCGAGGCTTGGATGGTGAAGTCCTTGGATGCTTGGCTGTTGTTTTCAACGACGCGAAGTGCAGAGTTAGAAATCATCGGACGATTGCTCCGTGTGTCTGAGGGTTTGTAACATGGTGCTGGCAGAGGGACTTGAACCCCCGACCTGATGCTTACAAGGCAACTGCTCTACCTACTGAGCTATACCAGCGAAATGGCCTACCCGGCAGGACTCGAACCTGCAACACACTGCTTAGAAGGCAGATGCTCTATCCATTGAGCTACGGGTAGTAAGGAATCTTCTGGTTAACTTAGTAAACCACTGAGGTAACTACGTCAACAGCTATTTACAGTAGCAACTCTTATTTTCTCAACTCTCGTATGAAAGCGACCAACTTCGGCATTTCCTTGAGGTCAGGGTGCTTGTGTATCCAAGAGCCAGTATTCGGATCAAACTCCGTCTTAAAGAACGTATCAAGGAGAATACTCCCTGTTACAACATCGGGCTTGATCTTGAGGCAGAGCGCATCGAACTCCGCATCTGTCATGATAGGGTCATTCTCTATCTCGTAGGCGTAGGCTGCTGCTGCAACCCTGATGCGGTTCCTGATCTCTTCGTTGATAATCATTCGGTTTTCCTCACCTCAATCAGCGCGGCCAGTGCTGCCTCGGCAACCATCTGCATATCTCGCATGGCTTCGCGCACTTCTGCGTCTTCACCCCATGTCATGTTGCATGGCCGAATTGAGATTTCACGCAACGCCTCCACCAGCGCCGCCACATCGTTGGTCGTTGCAAGCAACTCAGGCGAGACGGTCGGCTGGACTGCGGGTATGGCCTCAAGGCCGCTGCGAACAAAAGCCAACCCACGCTCACTAAATCTAGCCAACGCATCACCGCGCCGGATCAGATCATTCGGGTTGGTCATAGCCCATCCCCCGACCCAATCAAGAACCCAAACCAAAAACCGACAAACCACCCTGAAAATGAAGACAAAACAACAATTTCACACAGGCCCATTATTTTTCTCCTCACAATGAATGCCGCACTCTGGCATTTTTAGACCTTTCAATGGCCTGCCTTTTGCTTCCGCAGGAAGGTCATCAAGAAGAACACGCTTTCCTTTGTAACGTGCCAGCCGGACCCCAAGTCTGCGCGACTGTTCTGCGCGTTCCGCAAAAATATCAGGTCGCGTTGCCCAGCTAACACCGCTAAGATGACCAAACAAACAAGCGCGAGGAAAAGTGTAGCCGCAACTCCAAACCCTTCGTCACTCATGGCTCTCTCCTTCTAGCCCGTAGGGCGTCGTGGCTATGCCACTCTTGCGTCAGCAATAGCTTCAACATACTTCACGGCGATGCGGGTGAGGCGTAAGGGCAGACGCTTTGCACTGTGCTTGGCCTCTTCCTCGGTGTTATGAGCGGTATGGTATCCATCTTCATATTCATTCACCCAAGTCACCTTCAACGCCACATGCTGCTTGATCACCTTGAAGGCGATGATGTCAGGATCAAGACCAGTGGTGTCCTTACCCCAACGGCAATGGCCTGCATCAGAGACAAACCCACCCTCGTCAGTCCAGAACTTAATGCGTGTCTCAGGATGCACCGGGCAGTCGCCACCGTTCCAGCCGTGGATCGTTCCATCGTTATAGTCCGCAGGACGGCGCACTTCGTGCTTATAGTTGGTCATTTGTTTCTCCATTGTTGAAGATTGGCGCACCTAGCCTGCGTTAAAGGAGGTATGGATAACCCCGCTGATCTCTCTGTCAGTATACCCAAGGTACTCCACTGTCAAGGTGCTTGGTGCTGCCCAAGAATCATCACAAACCTCAAGCCCAGAATTGGCATAGACCCACATACCACGATGGAAAGACCACACAAGACGATCATAGGGGTGAGTATAGCGGGCTTCATCACTTGTCCAAGCTGCAACGACAATAGAATCATATTGGTCATAGCCGATGCGGTCATTGCGCTTCACAAGCCACAACTTCATTTTGACTTTGCTCGCCTGCGCTTTGGGTTCAGTCATAGCAACCTTCCTTTATCATGTCCAACTCAGTTTTCAGTCGCTTGGCGTATCCCTCTGGACCCTCACACCAAGCCTTGAACCTCGCTTCACCAACCTTGATACCTAACTCCTGTCGCAAGATCAAGGCTGCATGGTGGATAAAGAAATCCTCAGGGGTATTTTCTTGGGGCATGTCGTTTAGTCCTTCATTGCCTCATGGACTTCTTGCAGGATCGCAATCAACTGTGCAACACCATCTTTCGACAAGCTCTCACAGGTACGGGCCTTGTAAGGCGCACCAAAAGTAAAGTCAATACCATGAAGGGCTGGTCTGATTGACATAATAGACCCATCAGGGCCATACCCATCGACCACATGCTTGATCTTCTTAACTGTCACAACTTCGTGTTCAACAAACGCAGACATGTATTTTCCCTTTCACTCGCGAGGCTCGTTACTACTCGCAGGTTGTGTATCGGCAGGAATCCAAGACCCATAGGCCGGAGGAAACCTCATAGTAGACCTTGTACGTGTACCCATAACCCGGACCCAACAAGGCTTGGCAGCGCTTCCCCTCTTTCTCAGCCTCTATTTCCGTGCCGTAAGATTCAAGCTCCCGTATCATTGCAAGTCCTCCTCTTCAATATCCATACAACGACGATCCCAATCATCCGCTGCATCAATGCGCCCTTGCGCTCTTGCCCGGTCAGCATAGACCCCGACCACCCAATCACCAGAGGATTGCCGATACCACAAGAGATAGACTTTCATCACAGCACAACCTCTTCTTCAATATACAGGTATGGCCGATCCCAAGGGGTATATTGCTTAATACGCTTCTCAGCCTTTTCCCGTGTAGCGTAAATGTCAATCACCCTGTCGTTGTCGTCATAGCCTCGACCTTCATAATACAACACAAAGACTTTCATCATATCACTTACCCCCCTCGCATGATTGCATCAAAGGTGAACACTTTTGTCCAGATGTAGACGCTGCTCATGCTCACCCCATGTTTCTTTGCTGCCGCCTTCTTGCCCAAGATTAGGGCAGTCTTGCATACTGTCAAGCGGAAAGAATCCGGGTAGCCATATTCAGGATGGAATACGCTGTTCATTCTGTTGCCAACCTTTCAGCCAAAGCCTTGCCCTCATAGATAGAGTATACGTCATACCACGTGCTGCTAATGCACACAGGCTTCCAATGTTTCAAGACGTACTTACCCCCACCCATCTCGCCCAGCTCAAAGAAATGCCCCTTAAAGGTGCAATGAAAGTACCCGTCACGGTGGATCATCCACTCCATGTTCCTACTTCCTCTTTGTTGTCAGTTTGTGAAGTCAAGCCAAGTGAAACCTCCGGCAGGATCAAGGACACCATACCCATAGAACGTCTGACTCGGGTTAGGCCACCGTGAGAACATACCCGGACTGTATTGACCAGAGGGGTATAGACCAACCTTTCGCCCCATCTTTGCAGCTATCGACATTGCCTCAAAGGCATCGCTTGTCCAGTACTTCATACCAACATTTGTCATGCGACCACAAACCCTGATTGATCTTTCTTGGCCTTGCCCTTGGCATACAGAGCCACAACTACACCCTTGGGGTCAAGAAAGCGCATGTCGTCACGGTCGCCGTCAATCGTATCAAGCCCCAAGAAAGTAGCAGGAATGTTTTCTTTCTTACGGAAAACGACAGCCACATTCAAGCCATTGGCCTTAGCAACATCAGCTTGTGCAGCATAGGCAGCATTGGCGGCAGAGTATGACCAAGTCAAATGATAGTTGCTCGGAACCTTGCGACGATTGGCAATCTTTGTATAGTCGTAGAATTGCACCATCGGAAAGGCTTGCATGATATTGTCATACGCCACCCAATCGGCAGTATAGGACACCAATTCCCAACGAATATCAGAAGTGCCATTCAAACGGACACAAGGCGTCACACCTTTTTTCTTGCAGAACCTGACAAAGGACAGAATATCCTTGTGCAGTTGGGTCATGAAGCCTTGACGATCAGAGGCGAACCATTGGGTTTTCCTTGCACGGCCAGCCTGCACAGAGGACATTTGACCACGGCCTGCAACATTCAAGCAAGGATCAATGCACTTGGCCTGTTCTGCCATAGGGCAAACATTAATGCCAGCAGACTTCCACGGGGTCAGATACATGATGGCCGTGACATACTCTTTCCCGTCACCCTTCACAGTCTTGGCATTAGACCCCGCCGAGATCAAGTTACCTTTCCACATGGTGCCGTTCCTTCCGTGACTTGTTGGCTTATCATTGCCCTTACAGATAACCATAAGGGCAAAAATCTGTCAACTAGCAACACCCCTTATTCAGCGAATACAATGCAGAGCATTAGCCCCATGAAGCAAGCAAGCAAGATCCATTCCATATCGCTTACCCCCTTACCCTGCAAAGTGAAAGAGCTTGCGAGGGGTAGCCTTCTTGCGTTCGAAGTACACCGATACCTTGCCCCAATGAAAGCCCACCATGCAGTCATCTTTGGTCACAGAGAGAGGGCGAGACTTCACCTTGCGCTTACGGTAAAGGCCCTTCTGATTGCACACATTGAACCGAAAACCTTGCGTACCGTCATTGAGCGGTTTAGTCGCTGCAAGAATAATGAACATGTGTTAGTCCTCCTTGGCTTGATCCATGAAAGAACACTTAGCTAGTGCGCTTGCATAAGTCAATCCCCTTTTTAATGTAGGGCAAGAGGTTTTCTATCGGCTTACCTTGCCGCATCCCCTTGCCCCTACATCCCGCCATTATCGCTTGCGCTAGGCATTGGGCCAGTATTCACAGATTGTCAAAGAGCACGGGCCTTGATTAGCTAGGGGCCTTACATCCTATCCTTGTGCTAGCAAGCTAGCGTCTTGTTACCCGGTCAGCGGGCGGTTGTCAAGCGTGGTGCAACCAAAGGGTCGCTTGCGGCCTCCACTTGTGCCGACAGAGATTACAGGCCTGCCCCTGTGCAAGTATCTTGCTCACCACAAAGTCTATGCAACTTAAGCCCGCTTAGACTAGGCCCGGAACCTCTTGGCTTCTTTCAGCCCGACCCTTTCTGTGTTTCCTTCTTACCTGTCACCGTTTACCGTGTCAATATCTTTCTTCGTCGTTCTTCCCTAGGTCTGGCTTGCGCCTAGGCTCGCTCTTATCGGCTTGACGCTTCATTAGGTTCGCTTGGCTTCCCTAGGTCAGTCTGTCTTGCCGTCTTTCGATGTGTTCAATCTGCCCCAAGAACTTTCGATAGTAAAGAGGAAAAACGATAGAATTGATGTATCGAAAGATAGTGCCTTGTGTAGTATATAGCTTGCGCGCGTCTTATCCTTTCCGTGATTCGGTATGATAAACCCCCCCCCCTAATGCTACATGCCTCTTGCGGTTTTTCCTCATAGTGAAAATTCTTTCCGAAAACCCTCTGTTTCCTTTAGGGCGTTAAACCTACATTCTCTTGAAAGCCTAATGTTTTCAATGCGTTATCCCCTACGGTATAAACGACAAGAGAGGAAAGGCCTAGACCTACAGGCTAAGGGGGGCGGGCATGGGCCACAGGGGGGTAGCACGTAGCGATATACCCACAATGACAGCGGGGAGAATTTTATAGATCTGTTAACTACATTACAAGGGAGGTGGTTAACACTAGGAATCCCTTGTGAGCAGCCAAAAGAACCCCTCTCTGTAAAATGCTCATGGGACTCATCTAGGAGAGCCATCTCTATGTCTCGGCTAGGGTGACCTAGGAAAACTCAAGAAGGCCATTTCTGGTGAAGCTCCGTGGCTCTTTTAGGTATCTGGAAGTGTTACCCTCGGTCATCTCTCTAGGGTGGGGGTAAAGCTTGGGTTTGAATGACTCTGGAGGGAGAAGGAGATAAATATATTAGAAATGTGTGAGGAGGGGTCTTGACAAATGGGTGGAAGGCGGTATATTACATTAAGAGATACTCTATGTACCTTCATGAAGGTTCATAATGCTATAGCCTTAGGTAGCTTTAAGTATCTCTTTATGTCTTATTATCTCTTCTAGAGTTATATTCTTAGGTAAGAAAGCTTAAGGCTATCTCATTATGTATCTCATTAAGAGATAACGTAGGTAGCTGAAACTAAATTTCAAGACCTAAGAAGAAAAATATTTTCTAGTGTCTGTCGTTCTAGTCCGAAGGACGTTTCACTGTCGTTCTCTTCGTAAGGAGGCCTTAAAGGGACAACTTCCTAATAGCAATTTCGTAGAAATCCTCTCTAACGACGAAGATAAGACTTGACTAAGGAAAGCTTAAAGGTATAACTAGCCCAATGAAATACTACGCAGATGAAGATGTCCTCACAGAGTTCTATAACGCCTTGGCAGACAAGGATGAGGGCAGGCTAAGACGAGTGCACATTCCTCGATCTGATGTATTCTATGTTCGAGAAGCCATCCACCAGAAGACTGGCGTAAGATACTCACTTGATAGAGTAGAGAGAGCAATGTATCTTGAAGGTCATCTTCGAAAGGAGGATGTCTTCGAGCCAGAAAGAAAGAGAGACTGGGAATGACTTTTAGCCTCGGAGATAAGTCTAGGCGTACGCTTGAGGGGGTTCACCCTGATCTCGTGGCTGTCGTGGAGAAGGCCATCAAAATTACCCAGAAGGACTTCACGGTTCTCGAAGGGCTTCGTTCTCCTGAACGACAGAAGCAGTTGATGGCAGAGGGTAAGACTAAGACTCTCAGCTCCAGACACATTACTGGACATGCTGTTGACCTAGCTCCTTGGCCTATCTCTTGGGACTGGGATGAGTTCTACCCTATTGCTGATGCCATGAAGCAGGCTGCTGATGACCTTGGTGTAGCTATTGTCTGGGGAGGTGATTGGAAGAGCTTTCCTGATGCTCCTCACTTCCAACTTGACCGTGGGGTGTATCCAGCATGAGTAGCGAAGAGTCGTGGCACCTGTCCAAATCCATTCCCCTCACCCTGATCTTTGCTATCATCTGCCAAACAATCGCTCTGATCTGGTTTGTCGCTAGTCTCCGGGGTGACGTAGATTCTGCCCAGAGAGAGCTTGTCCGTCAAGATACTCGTATCGCTACCCTTGAACAAGTAGTCCAGAGTCAGGCTGTTACAATGGCTAGGATGGATGAGAATATTTCAGCTATTAGAGACGCAGTAGAGGCTATGGCCCAGAAATGAAAACCTATAAACACTGCCGTTGTTGTCTCCAAGATGTTGCTCTGGAAGATTTCTATAAGAACAGAGCGGCAAAGGATGGTTTGACAAACAAGTGTAAGAGGTGTTCTAAAGAGTACTCTTCTCAGTACAAGGATCAAAACAAAGAGCTTGTAGAAGCCTATCGGAAAACCTACATAGAATCTTACCTTGAGAAGACAAAAGAGAAACGACTTGCTTGGCAGAAAGCCTATAGAGAGGCTCACTTAGAAGACAGAAAAGCCTACGACAGGGAGTATCATAGGGCTAGGTACAAAGACCAAAGAGAGGTTTACGCGGAAAAATCTGCAAGAAGAAGATGTAACAAGCTCTCTGCTACGCCACCTTGGTTAGACGAAGAGCATAAGAAAAGGTTGAGCAGCCTCTACAAAGCTTGCAGAAATGTCACAGAGCGATCTGGAAAAGTTCACCACGTAGATCATATCGTACCTCTTCAAGGTGAAAATGTCTGTGGGCTTCATGTATGGTGGAACCTCAGAATTATCCCGGCAGAGATGAACCTCTCTAAGGGGAATAGATTTGAAAACGCAAAGTAAAACTTTTAAGCGCGAACTTGCTGTGGCTATGCTTCTATGGCTTGCTTACGTTGTAGAAGTTAAGGAGCCAAACCTTGTCGAAATCCTCGTATGGCCTGTCTTTACCTTCACTATGGCTGCTTTTGGTTTTGACCAGTATGCCAAGCTGCAGCAGCCTCCCAGCCAAACTCTTAATGGGAGGGGGACCGAACGTAGCAGCCAACGTCCAAGCAGGGAAAACAAACTCCCAGACGCTAGGAACGACCAAGATAGTGGAGCAGAAGACAAATAGTGGTGACATTAAGTCT
>JACCEA012076771.1_pt1 | contig 57184 bp, 55 predicted proteins | sample 7449851 | NCBI WGS metagenome assembly JACCEA01 (sample SAMN15323453, study PRJNA562643) | freshwater metagenome | isolation source: river surface water | place: USA:Blue River Watershed | collected 2017-08-18 | reverse complement strand
TGATGGAGGGGGGGGGGTGAAACAACCGGGGGTTGCAATAGGAGGGAGGTTGGTACAAAAAGGGATGGTTTATCTATGTACACCTGTGTGCAGAAAACTTCCGCTTCTTTTTTCTCCTCGTTAGCACACACACACGCGCGCGAGGGTAGCCGAAACAAAAACAACACGGGAAAAAGATGGCATCCATGGACTGGGGATTTCAATCCGACACTCCATCGCTGGTGGAGCCGGGCGTGCAATATTTCTTGCGCGAATGCTTGCACCAATGTCATTCCACCAAAACCACGTACTACAACACGCTGTACAACCTGGTTCTCTTCGCATCTTTTCTCGCCTTTTTCGGCTTCATTCTCTGGTATCGCTACAAAGGTCGACCATCGACTGAAGAGTGGGAGCGCCGACAAGTGGAGAAACAAAAGTGGATCTTGGAATCCATCCGCAAATACAACGAAGCGCGGCAGCGCGAACGACAAGAACTCATCACCGGATTGCCGGCGTGGGACAACGAGTTCGATGTCATTCGCCGACCCAACAGTCTCATTGAGCTGCGCTAACGAACGGGAAAAAAAACACGAACGGAAAAAAAAAGTGTCCCGCTACAGCATACCGCGCAAATCCAATCTGTTCAACACGTCAACATGAATCGCGCAAACCTGTCCAACTTGTCCACCTTCAACATGGAGGTGGGTGGCGGCGGCGGAGGCGGTGGCAGTACTGGTGACTCCGACTTTCAATCCTTCGTGTTGGTGCTGGTCACCTTCGGACTCATGCTGCTGTTCCTGGTGCACATGATTCAGATGCATCGACGCGGTGGCGCCCAAGCCTGCAGCACCATGAGCCAGTTGTATCCCTCCATGAACGGCCAGATCAGCAACATCGACGACACCTTCCGCCTTCGCGCCTGCGACTACTATGCGATGACGGCCTTCAACGCTTGCTCGGGCGGCAAGTACGAAAACGATTACGTCGATCTGTGCAACTTGAAAGCCGTGTTGCGGGAAGGTGTGCGCTGCGTGGACATGGAGGTGTATTCGGAGCAACGGCGCCCCGTGGTGGCCACCAGCGTCGCGAACAACCGATACGTCAAAACCACCTTCAACTCCATCCCGCTGCGCGAAGTCGTGGAGACCCTCGCGACCCAAGGCTTTGCCTTCGATGGATGTCCCAATCCGCGCGATCCCCTCTTCGTGCACTTGCGCCTGCAGACGCAACGTGCCGACACCTTGTCGCAAATCGCCGCCGTGTTGCGCAGCCACCAACACTTGCTGGTGCCACGCGCCACCAACATTGCGACTGCGCCGTTGGAATCCTTGCGTGGAAAATTGATCGTGATGGCCGACCGCCCCGTGACCGACGTACCCGAGTTAGCCGAACTCATCAACCTGCAATCGAACTCTGCGCGCATGCGGCTGTATCGCTTCCCCGACGTGCAACACCATCGCGCCGATGGCCAAGAATGGGTGGCCTTCAACGCGCTCCATTTCTCCATGGTCATCCCCGACCCCAAAACCTCCGACCCCGCGAACCCCGACCCTGCCTTGTGCCACCGACAAGGTTGCCAGATGGTGGCCATGCGCTACCAACACAGCGACGACGCCTTGCGCGCCTATCGCACCTTCTTCCGACGACACGGACGCGCCTTTGTCGCCAAGCCCGAATCCTTGCGATAAGAACGGTCACACATCCTGCCACATCCTGCCACATCCTGCCACATCCTGCCACATCCTGCCACATCCTGCCACATCCAACGTTGTCTCGACGAAACCCCGTTTTTTTTGTTCGCATTGTGTAAGTGAGGAGGAGAAGGAGACGGAAACGCAATCGAACCAAAAAAACACACCATGTCAACAACTCAAAAGAAACAGAAGAAACGAAAGCAACCGAAGAAAGAGAAGATGACGAAGAATGCGCAATGCAAAGGGTTGAACTTCGCAGAGTGCGAACTGGCCATTTTGCGCGCGGTGGTGGACGAGGGGCAGCAGCGCCTGCAACGGTCAAAGATCCAGTCGGAAGAAGTGCAAACCATGGTGCACATCGTGGAAGACTTTTTGCGCAACCGCAAGCTGTTGTGCTACGGCGGCACCGCCATCAACAATATCCTTCCCCAAGAGTCTCAGTTTTACGACCGCGACGTGGAATTGCCGGACTACGACTTTTTCTCTCCGCGCGTATTGGACGATGCAAAGCGGCTCGCAAACCTGTATTACCGCAAGGGTTTCCGCGAGGTGGAGGCGAAGGCGGGCATGCACTTCGGCACCTACAAAGTGTTTGTCAACTTCATGCCAGTCGCCGACATCACGCAGTTGCCTCTCACCCTCTTTCGCCCGCTGTTGCAACACGCGGTGGTGTTGGACCGCATCCACTACGCGCCGCCGAATTTCCTGCGCATGTCCATGTATTTGGAATTGTCGCGTCCGATGGGCGACACCTCGCGCTGGGAGAAAATCCTGCGCCGCTTGATGTTGCTCAACGAACATTATCCAGTCACACACCGCAATTGTCGCTCCATCGATTTCCAGCGTCCCATGGAAGACAGTGATGGTGATGGTGATGGTGATGGTGATGGTGATCGCCGCCACCGCGACGGGAAACGTGTCGAGAAGGACGAAAATGCACATCGGGAGGAAGAAGTGTACACAATCGTGCGCGACACCTTCATCCAACACGGAGTGGTGTTTTTCGGCGGATACGCCTTGTCGTTGTATTCGCAGTACATGCCCCCCGAAGACCGACAACACATCCACCAGTTTGCCGATTTTGATGTGCTCGCCAACGATCCGGTTGCGCTCTGCGATGTTGTGCGCGCGCATCTCCAAGCGGCGGGAGTGACGGGAGTGACTGTGCGCCACCATGCACCCCTCGGAGAAATCATCCCGGAACACTTGGAAATCCGCGTGCATCAGGACACCGTGGCCTTCGTGTACCAAACCATCGCCTGCCACAGCTACAACGTGGTGCCAGTCCCCTCCGATCGCCGCCGACACACCTCTTCTTCCCGTTCCTCTTCTTCCCGTTCCTCTTCTTCATCTCTTCCTGCAACTTCCGCACCATCACCTTCATCCTCTCCTTCTTTGACGCACGCTTCTTCTTCTTCATCCTCATCCTCATCCTCATCCTCATCATCCGCAACGTTTGCTTCAGCAGGAAAGGAGAAACCACGCGAAATTCGCATTGCGACCATCGACACCATCCTCAGTTTCTACTTGGCCTTTTTGTACGCGGATCGTCCCTACTATCAGCAGTTTGTGGATCGCCTCGAATGCATGGCGTCCTTCCTCTTCGAAGTGCAGCAACAAAACAGACTCCAGCAGAAGGGGTTGTTGCGGCGATTCAGCATGGATTGCTACGGACACCAACCCTCCGTCGAAGACATTCGTGCAGAAAAAGCAGAGCAGTTCGTGCGCCTGAAACAACAGCGGCGGCGCACCCTCGAATTCGATCGCTGGTTCCTTCATTATCGACCCGAAAATCATCTGCGCCGCCATCGCCATCATTCCCCCATTCCCATAAGAAAAACATTGAGAACGGCGACAACGAAAAGAAGGTTGAAGGAAAAAAAGTCGGAGGAAAAAACGTCAGAGGAGAAGAGGTCGAAGCGAAAGACGCTGCGGCGGCGCAAGAGTCGCAACTAGAGACAATAGGTTTCAATCCATTGTTGCAGGATTGCGTGTCCAGCGCGTTTTGCGCAGGCCATGAGGAATGGAAAGGGCGAGGTGTTGAGTTCGGCACTGCCGCTGCTGTTGTTCACCACGCCGCGACGGTGGCAGTACCGAATCCAGGCAAACACCAGCCACATGGCAATGCGTTCGATCCACTGTTTCACAAACCAGCGCAGCCGTTCCAAGACGCCCCATTGCGATACAAAACTGCACATGGACGTGGGTGTTTCCTTGATGAAAAAGGCATGCACGTCCAACATGCCACTGAGAATGCGATGCAGGTTGGTGCGCTCGTTCTTGATGTTCCACATGTGCATGAATTTGTCCAGGCCGTGCAAATCCATGTACAACACCTTGCATCCTTCCGTCGTCGTTTGCGTCGTTGTTGTTGTTGTTGCGGATACCTCGTCCTCCTTGTCCACCTCCACCATCCACGGATTGATGCCATCGCGATACCGCCCTTGGTAGCAATCGCGGCCGTCAATCATCCACGGCAAGAATGCCGAGCGGATGAGCGCATCCGCCAACTCCTCCAGCGACGCGTACTGAGACTGTGTCACCTTGCACTCGCCATCGTAGTAGGTCACCACCAATGCGCCGTTCACCTTGCGCACCGCTTCCTGTTCCCTGGACGCTCGTTCCGCGTCGCATTCCTCCTGGGTGTCGTCTGCTGATTGCCGTGGAAGGGAAGATGATGGATGTAGCGCTTTGCGCAAAAACTGCGGCATGTCTTTCAACAGCGCAAAGTTGTGGTGTTCGGCGAAATGGCGGCGCGCATCTTCATACCATGCACCAAAGGCATCCAGACAGTCCAGCAGGTACAGACAGCCCACGATGGACCCAACACTGCTGCCCGAAATGCGCCTCACCCGAATGTATCCGCGCGCCTCCATCGCCTTCAAAAACATCAGTCCACCAATCATGTACGAGCCATTGAACACCCCGCCGTCCAATACCAATTCCAGCGTGACCGGGTGATCTGCATCGCGCCAGTGTGGTGGCAAATTCTGCAACAATCGCTCCACGTCGGGCAGATGGGTTGTCGTCATGCAGCAAACGAAAAAAAAACAAAAACAACGGAATTGACAACGAACGAATGAACCAATGAACCAATGAACCAATGAATGGATGAATGAACTGGGATTCGGTTCCTTGTCAATTTGGGTGGCAAAAAAGATTGCGGCGAGACAGCGCAGTTTTTCCCTTCTATCACACACTGCCCTACATCCCGTCGTTCAAGAGCCGTTCGCAACACGCGTACGACGCGCTAAACAACAGGCTCATAGCGACAAATCCGTAGAAATTGCAGGTGCCATCGCTGCGAAACCCGAAGGGCAACCATTGCTGGGTCAGGCGCTTGACCACCGGCAACTGGGAGAGAAAATACAACAGCGCCACCAAGATGGGCATGCGCAAGGCATCCATGGACCATGTGGACATGCCTACTCCTCCTGCAGCAGCGGTGGCCATAGAGGAAGCGGCGGCGGCTGCTGCTGCTGCGGAGGCTGAAGAGGGTGATGGTTGGCCGGGGATGTAGTTGGGCTGTACTGCCGCATCTGACTGGCGCGGCAAGGTCTGCTGCGGAATGTCGCGCGACGGCAATTGGGTGGCGCCCATAATGCTGGCTTGTTGCAATCCACTCACGATTTGCTGGATGGTGGCCTGGTCCAAGGCGACGCCGTTGGGACCCGTCCCCGTGTCCACCGCAGCATTGACATTTGGTGCAGAAGGAGGAGGTGGTGGCATCAGCATGGGGCCAGCGCCGCCAACACCGCCGCTGTGATCCATTGGCAAATCATGCAAATTGGTCGTGTTCGCAGGGTGATTCATCTGCTCAATACAATGGAACAATCGATTTAGGTGCGATGGTGCGATGGCGCGATGGTGCGATGGAAAAAGGTGGAAACGATGGAAGGAGAAAAGGCGTCCGCGTTCTTTGCATGCTGTCGAGATTCTTTGCGCACCTGTTGCAACGCAATGTCTCTACCCCTCCCCCTTTCACCTGTTCACTCAAAATTCACCAGTTTGCGTTTGCCGCGGCTGTGACATGAAGTTGGCGCGGGAGTGTATGAAACACATTTGCCAGGCGCGACTTCGTAGACCTTCTTCTCTACTTCCTCCAGCGGCGCGGCCAGAAACTGCATGCAGTGGCGTCCTCGGCAAGCACTGCGAAACAACGATGCTAAACCAAAGCCGAGCAAAATGGACATGATGATGCGACCTTGCGGATCGTGCAAGAATTTGCGGAAATTAACCATTGTGTCGGTGTCTGTTTTTTCTCCCCTCGGGTGTGTTGCAACGTCCTATCTTAACCGAGAAATCCGGGGGATCAAGTTCTCTTGTTGTGTGTGTGGCGCGAAGATAGTGTGCGAGGAGAAAAAAAGGGAATTTTCGATGCACCTGGTATCACTGCGCCTAGGAACCTAGGAACCTAGGACGCAGGAGTCTATTCGTGCGAATCGGCGACTCGGAAGCTTTTGTCGGCTTTTGCGGCAGGGCAGGCACTCGGCGTGGGATGGAAGACGACGCACTGGTTGGCGGGGTCGCGGAACATCAAACTGTCCACATTGTCCGGGGAGGGAAACACGTACACTTTCTTTGCGGCGGGACCCCACAGTGTGACGCAGGCAATGCCCACCACGAAACTTGCGATGAACGCGGGCCACGAAATCAATTCCAACATGAGAAGAAAATGGGAAAAAAAAACAAGAACAACGGCAGTATGCTTTCCGCAGACACTTTTTTTTGAACAACCGCCAAACTTAAAGACACTCGTGAAAATGGACTCAAGTCCGAGAACAAAAACAACCACCACGAGAACATGGCACGAAGACGCCGATGCATGATGTGCGGAGATGGTGGCGACAACGTGATGCCATGTCAAGAGTGCGAGCGCAGCATTTGTTTGAAACCGTGTTTCGCAGAACACTCCCCAGACGCAGCATCGCTGTTGGAAGAATTGGATCCGATCATCGTACACAACGCTCCCCTGTGCACGCTTGAACAGTGCAACGATTTGATGCGCCGCACCTGCGATGTCTACGACATGATGATGCGCACTTCCACGGACCCAGACAAAGTTCCATGGTGCGACGACGTTGATGACTTCAGCGTGCAGCGCGAGTGGTTGGATGACCATTATTACGAAATTATCGACCATATCACCTGCCATTTTTGCATCGCGAAGTGGAAAATGGAAGACGACATGTCCGCATTGCAAACGCGATGCACACAATTGGAAAAACAGTGCAAACAATACGAACAACAGTTCAATGCACTCCAACATAAAGTTGCGGAGCTCGAAAAAGCTGTAGTGTAGTATGCCGTGTAATTTGGTAAAAAAAAAGAAGGTTGTCATTCAATCAATCAATTTTTGTTAAGATGTTACACGTTGCCATTCAAACACATGCAAAGACAAGTTGTTTTTTTTTGCGTTTTCAGTGAGACACCAAATGTCCCTCTTCCTCTTCCTCTTCATCCTCTTCCTCTTCATCCTCTCCTTCCTCTTCCTCTTCCTCTTCCATTGCGTCTGCTTCATCCTTTGCGTCCTCATCCTTTGCCTTGACGTCTGCAGATGCAGTGGTGACGGTTGGTTTGTTTGGCGCCATCCACACGGGGTAAGTGTCACCAAAGGCAATTTCCACGCAATTGCGTCGGATGCAGACCGAGTTCACGTCTGGCACATTGGTCAGCAACGCGTACAGTTCGGCAGCGCGCTCGCCAACATCCACGTGGAGACGAATCACCCCTGCGTTCTCTTTTTTCATTTGGTATACCTGGTCCACGATTGCTTGGACGCGCACTTGCCTTTCCCACGACTCTTTTCCGGTGCGTTGAAAGAATTGGTGGATGCGGTCTGCACGCCACGCCGCCGTTTTCACGACGGGACAAGTTTCTCCCCCGTATACGCGGGTCGTGATGTCCATCTTTGCAATCTTCGCATCGCGTTCAAATTGGAGCACCAAGTCGTCCATTTGCATCTGCTGCGCCGTATCGCGACTAAGCTTGTCACACCAATAAAACAACAGGGTGCAGCCGCGTGTAACCAACTCAGTGCCCGACAAAATTCCATCTGGATTGTTGTTCACGTGTGCCCAGGACAATTTGGAACGCGAAATGAAGGTTTTGTAGTTGGTGTGAAACACACGATCACACAACCCAGCTTCGATAATGTATTTTTTCAACAGCAGGATGTCATCGGGGAACTGGTCGAGGTCGTGATGCCCAATGACGATGGTGCATTGGTGCGATTGTATTGACGACTGCTGCTGCTGCTTGTCCATGGCCTCCGCGACTGTCGGATCGATTTCCTTCACTTGCACCATATATTGCATCGCTTCGCGAAACACCTCGATGCGATTGCGCACCATGCTCAATGCATGCGCCATTTTGGGAGACATGGTTTGTTCGAAAGTCGCCATGTTCACTTTGGGAGCAGTGCCAAGACAAAACAGATTGCTCACCGCGACACGTTCCATCCTGCGTTTGTTGTTGTTGGGAACCAACGTGCACACCACCCAATCCTTGGTTGTTTCTTGAAGAGCTGCGGCTGAGTCTCTTGGTGCGGCTGCAGCTCCGGCTAAGGCGGCGGCTACAACAGCATCGGTGGGAGAAGCGGGGATGGTGATGGTTCGCATCTCCACGTCCACGACGCGCGCATCGCACTTCCCTTCCCTCCACGCCTTATTGACCCACTCGACGAATGTGTTGCAGTTAACGGGCATGGATGGATGATCCGACAACCACAGTTCGCATGAAACTCCTTCCATGGACTCCCGCATCAGCACCACTTGACGCTGAAAATCTTTCACCAGTCGGTTGATGTCCTGGAGCATGACTGTGGCCGTGGTGGCGGCCGTGGCAACAGTTGCATGCCGCCAAGACAGGACAATCTCCACCAACGACCTGCTTGCATCCCACAGCACGGTCACGATGCATCCATGATCGAAGCGTCGATCCATCAATGCCTTGGCGAGCATGTCCACGTGCACATACATCTCGGAGTGACTTGCAAATGCCACGCGCAATTCTTGGGGCGAATGACCCGGCCAGTGCGCCTTGGACGGATCCAGCACCTTGGCCACCTTCAATTCCTCCAAAATCCATTGCACCTTCTCTCCAATGCGCTGTTGGAGCTCCCGCTTCTCCTGTTCCTTCTGGGCCAAGTACCTTTTGTTTTCGCGTTCGTAGTCGATTGGGTCATCGTCGTGCTCGTCTTGTTGTTGTTGTTGTTGCACGCGGTTGTTTTCGGTCACCTTGGTCATTGTTGTCACCGCAACATTGGATGTCGCTGGATGATTCACCAGAGCAGCCGAGGTTGAGAGGGAGGCGGAAGGGGAAGGGGAAGGAGAAGGAGAAGGGAAAGGGAGAGGAGAAGTGCGCGTTAACTTCATGGCATTGAGACAGAGTATGTTGTAAGAACGGGAGCTGCAAGCACGGGAGCTGTCCGGTCGCGACGACAAGGGCAGTCGAACCCCACCAGTGTATTGAGTCAATTCCGGCAAACCGGCAAACTCTTCGGCGTACTTGAAAAGCGGGTCATAGTCACTGATCACCATATCACAAGAAATGCTTGCCATCGCTTCTGCGCAACAGTATGAAAGGTGATCGTCGTAGAGCGTTTTCAGCATCAACGCCTTTTCGACGGAACGCGCCAAAATGATTTCGCGTGAGAAGGGTTGCGGTAGCGTGTCGTAAAAAGGGTCGACGAAGTACGTGGAATGCACATCTTGTTTCCAGGAGATTACAATAGCAGCAGTGTCCGTCGATTCGACCATGTCGCAATGTACCGCATCATTCTTGGTCAAAATGGATTGGAGACGCAACATCAAGCTCTTGGAACGTTTGAACATCGCAGACTCACGATGGATGCGATGGACAAATACGTTGTTCCGAGGTACCCACCGGTTCAAAATCTGGCTGCTTTTGAATTCAGGCAACGCGTGCATGTTTGACGACACCACTTGGTACAGCTTGTACTGGTACACGATCCGATCCGCCTCCAAATGCACCAATGCGATGTTTTCCTTTGCCAATGCTGCGTCCGGTTGGATTTGTTCCTCCAACACACGAATGCGGTTGTCCAATCGACGACAGTGGGCACGTTGGAGCAAGGCTGGCCATTCCAGGTGCAGCTTGGTGCGATACTCTCCTTTATTCACCAACATGATGCGGAAATGCGTCACGGGCGTGAAATGGCCGCGGTGTTTGTCGACGAAGGCAGGCAACATCGGAAACAAACGGTGTTCGTGGTGTACGATAAACACAGGTGGAACATCCGCCATCTCTTCCGGGAACTTCTCCGCATGTTTGTCAAAGTCTTTGATGAATTGCAGAATGCACGCTTCGGTGTGTGCAAAAATCTCTCTTTCGGACAGCTCGTCGCCAGACTTTGGTGCCAGTGTGCGATTGAGGTACGGAAACAAGGCACAATCCGACACCTGGAACATCGTCGGGAATCCTTTTGCTGCGCATGCTTCTCGCGCCAAGTGAATGCTGTCCGACCAGCGCACTATCCACACCCAATAGCTTTCGCCATCTTTCTCTTCCTCTCGACAGTACCTCCTCTCCACGAAGCATGAGGATGCAATCATCGTCGGAAACAATTCGCGCAATGTGCCGGCGTTCAACAGTTGGTTGCAAATGGCTTGGTCGCACCCTTTGGGGAGAGGACGCACAAATTCACCGCCAGTGAACTGTGGCCAATTGCATTTCATGTGTTCCAAGCTGCACGCGATCTCCAAATCGAACAACACGGGAAGCATTGGGGCCGGCAAACTCTTCAGGAGCGTCACGACGTCAGGCATATTCCTCGAATCGATGGAATTGATTCCAAAAAAGAGATCGATTGGATCACGTGGGTGCATCACGACTGGCTTTGTCGCAAGTGAAATCGCCTGGGCAGCGAAAACAGTGTTCGCAGTGGTGGCATCCGCCGGTTGCGATGCACTTGGAGTTGGAGTTGGAGCCAGAGACAGAGAAGGAGGAACGGAATGAGGATGAGGAAGAGGAAGAGGGGGTGAGTCGCACGTTGTCGGTTGTTCTCCCGTTTCCACGTTCTGCTTTTCCTCCTTTTCGTCCTTTCCCTTTTCTTCGATGGGCAGTGCAGCACTGTTGTTGTTGCGCTTGACTTTTTTCAGACACTTCTGTTTACCCTTCTGGTCTTGCACAGCTTCGACTGGTTCACGAGCGACCGACACACCTTCTTTTTGGCACTTGTCCGTGCACACGTGACTGGAGTGTTTCGCATGCACGAACAATCGTCGCCCAATCACTCCACATGGTGTACCAAACGGTGGTTCGTTCGCAAGATGGAACAGCTCGCGGCTCCGGGGTTGGCATGCGAAGTCGGACAACCAATTGTGCGCGGGATCGTCGACATCCACGATGTACACACATTCGGGCGCAGGCTGCTCGCACCAAATAGTGCGCTGCTCGTAATCGATCCTCAATCGGTTGATTTTGTCCCAAGTGCGCGCGAACACCATTTCGCGTGGAAAGTGGTATTTGGCCACAAATCCCGCGTTGTCCCGCACAAAGTCGCGATAGATGGGGTCAATGAGACGCTGTGGCAACTTGTTCGGCTGCAATTGGCTATTGATCCAAGTCACGGAAAGAATTTTTCCACCGTTGGAAGACTGGTGGTAGTGCAACCACAAGTAGTAATTGTCTTGCGGAAGGAGTTTCTTCAATCCCTGCCATATTTTGTCTGCATGCGGGTAAAAAAAGTTGGTGGGTGAGTAAGTTTTTGTCATGCATGCATCGTAACCTGACCGCCACGACCTTTTCATGAATTGGATTGCCTCCAGCAATTGTACCTCCTGAAACACGCGAGTGATTTCCGCATTCACGTGATGCTGGACATCCTTTTCCGACATGCCCTCCGAGGACGCTGGGACATTTGTTGGATCAGAGATGCTGGTGCTAACATACGCAGCAGCGGCAGCATTCGAAGACGGTGCAGAAGACGACATTACAGCAAAAAACAAAGAAAAGACTTCAAAAAAACAACAAACGCAAAAAAAACAAGAAAACGGAAGAAACAAAGTTGGTGAGACAACAATACGACAAAAAAACAAAACAATCGACTGTGCACAGGATTGTGTTGTTTGTTTTTTGATGCTGTGTCCCTCCACACACCCATCACACCCAGTCCACTCGTGCGCACGCACACCGCATCCCCCCTCTTCACCACTTCCTCAACCACCTCCTTGGACCCATGCATGCGCAAAATATGTCACATTTCGAAAATTATGAGAATGGTTTGCGATGTCTCTTCCGTGTTTGCCGCGTCTTCGAAAACATTGACGTTTTCCGTGTTCGCGCTTTCCCGCTTGGTCGTTGTCGTCGTCGTTTTCCCAACGTGTGGAAGCGCCGGCGATGGCAGCGGCGGCATGATTGCGCGCATCCTCGACGACCACCAACCACCATCTTCGTCGCAACGCCGCCGTCCGCGGAACCGAGGGCCGTTTTTTCGGCAAAGTGATCGGTGCCATTGGTGTCGTGGGTTGGTGGTTGGGGCGGCGGCGGCGGCTGCGGAGAAGTGAATAGACGACGACGTTGCGGCAAGGCGAAGATGGGCACACGATTGACTTCCTGGTAGAAAAAGCCAGCGTCGAGATGGGAGATTGGTTGCGCCAGAAACGGATCCACCCGGAGGAAGGGATCGTTGTTGTTGTTCTTGTTCTTGTTCTTGTTGTTGTCCATGTTCTGGTTTTTCGCGTGCAACACCGGGTAAACTTGGTTCTCGTTTGCTTCCGCCGCGGTTGGCGCCGCAGTTGGCGCCGCGACTGCAGCAGCAGCAGCCTTGCCTCCTTCGTACACAATGTCCTCTGGTTGGAGCGGAGCGGGTTCCGCGTGGGTTGTGTAACTGACCACCGCCGTGGACGAAAACATGGTTTCGATGGCGCAAAAGGCGTTGGGCTCGCGCGCACCATCGAGATAGGTGGCGAAAGGTTGATACAAGAGGGCGCGGTTGGGCAAGGAGGCCAGCTGTTCTTCGCTGACCAACATGGGCAAGGACGTATCTGCCCGATCGCGCCAAACCCGCAAAATGGGAAAATATTGGCAGTTGTACAACATCTCCGGCGCCGATTGACGCACCCACTGTGCCATGTTGTGACAAATCGTCGCGGAGTTGGCTCCCTGGATGGAGTGGCACGGCTCGAACACAAACGGGGCAGACACCACGTTGTTCGTCCCAAGATTTCCCTCCATTTGTGCGCGCGCATTTTGGAACGCGTGTTCACTGTTGGGCACAGTGAAGTCGAAGGGCACCAGCGCAATCTCCGGAATGCCGTACGTTCGATGAACATTCATCTTCATCATCTCCTCGATGATGGAGCCAGAGGGAGTGGACAAGTCGAATGTGTGGTGGTTCGTGTCGCGCAATGCATTGTTGAAAGCACTGGCATTGAACAACACGGAGTTGTGCAAGTGATTCCCCAAATACTGCGAAATCAAATCCGCGTTCGCACTCACACTGTCCATGTGCGCAATGGCTATCTGTCCATGGACATGCATGTCTTTCATGAACTGGGGCGTGAAACACAGGTCGTATTCTTGCAATTTGCATTCACCAAACGTGTTTGCGTAGGCAGATCGATGGTCGCTGACGCGCCGCAATTCATTTCGCAGATCGTTGTCTTTGTGGAAGCGACACAAGGGAGACGGACTGACGAGACACACCAACCGCAGATCTTTCGTGGTTGTCACCATGTCGATGTTTTTGAAGGTTGTGTTCACCACGTACGACAAGTTGGGGCAGGGGTAAAAGTACGTCAACGTACTTCCCATCTTGTTCAAGTACTGATGCAGGTTGTTGTTCTGATCCAGCTTGTACAAATGCCAAAACGATGTCGCTAGGTCGTGTGGGGACGTCATGTGCTCGCGACCGGTGTAGAGACAAGTGCCCCTCGGAATCACCAAGATGGGGTATGGCGATCCTTGGTACATTTCCATCTCGATTTTGAAGGACGGGTGATTCAATGCATGTTGCAGCGTGCGCTGCTGAACGTCACCGTGGTGAAGCAGCCCATCATTGTAAATGGCTTGCACATTGTGCAGCAATGGCGTGCGGGATGGATCGTTCCACATCGCACCTTTTGCGAACAGCTGCGCAAAATACTGGTTGGGCGCAGGCAGTTGGTCCGGTGACACCAACGTAGACACTGTGTGCAATCTTTTCAATTGCTTGCCCACGAAGTACAACTCGGGACGCATCTTCACGCAGCCCACGAACGACATGGCTGGATTTGTGTTGATTGGAAGCGACGAAAGTTTCCACTCCGCAAAATTTTGCTGCAGCGACACACAATTTTCGAACATTTTAAATACCTGGGTTGCTTTTACCGGCGTCCATGTGTTCAACGGCTGGTTGAATGCGGTGCATTCGGCGAACATCATTTTCATGTCGCGCACATTCGACACATCCCACGATGAAAGCGGCTGATTGAAGGCTTTGCATCCGTGGAACATTTCCCGCATGTCGTTCACTTGCGTCACTTCCCATGTATCGAGGGGCTGGTTGAACTCACAACAACCTTCGAATGCAGCGCACATACAGTTCACACTTGACACGACCCAGTGGTCCAGTGGCTGGTTGAACTTGGTACATCCACTGAATATGCGGGTGAAATCGCCGACGAGGGACACATTCCACCGAGTCAAGGGCTGGTTGAACTCTTTGCAATCTTGGAATATGTTGGACATTTCTTGCACAGCCTGGAAGTTCCAGGTGTGCAAGGGTTGATTGAACTTGGTGCAACCATTAAACATGTTCGCGACACTTTCAACGCTGAACACAGACCATTTGTCCAGCGGTTGGTTGAAATCGGTGCAATGTTTGAACATTGCGGTCATGTGGGTCACATCGCCCACCTCCCAGGTGTTCAGCGGTTGGTTAAAAGAAGCACATTCGCAAAACATGGATTGCATGCTGTTGGCAAAACTCGTGTCCCATCGGCTCAGATCCTGGTTGAACCCTGTGCAACGCTCGAACATTCTGTCGAAACATTCTCCAGAACTCACATCCCATCCTTCCACGTGAAACAACTCTTTCACCAACGAGTTGTCGAAATCCACACCCCGAAACAGATTGGAGAAATCCTTGATGGCGCCCACGTCCCAATTCGCCAAAAAATTGGAGCTGTCCCCAAGAAGATCTTGGCGAAGTGTTGCAAAGTTTTCGGAGTCTTCATCCTCACTCTGGATGCGGTCGTACAGTTCTTTGACAGATTGACGCAATTCCATCCTCGATCGAATGATGCGCGTCTTCGCTATTCGTTTCCGTGGTTTCAGTTGCGACATGGTAATCTGTGTGCGTGTGAAAACAAAAGAAACGTGCAGTCAACGGAAGAAGTGAGTGTCCAACCAAGTTACCTTATCGCACGACAAAAAAAAGGTGAACACCGCGTCTTCTCTCTTTGCGGATGATCATGCACGGATGATTTTGATCGATCCACTTCCCCCACTGCTTCTGCCACCACCACCCGACATGAACGATGCTGTGGCAGAAGTGGAAGACGATGGAGTCATAGACGATGCAGTGGCAGACGCAAAGGAAGGCAAGCCGACGGTGGATGCATTTGTCGTGGGTGTGCGAAAGATGGACGGAACGACATGTCTCTCCGCGGGCGTGGGAACGATGTAGCTGGTTTCCCTGAGCACGGAAGCCGCCGGCATGGTGCCCGGAATGCGAACCGACGGCTGCTGCAAGGCCGTGCGCGCAAACAACGATGGTTGCACCGCGGTTGTGTTGGGTGCGGCAATGGACATGGGTATCATGGGCTGCAACGTCGTGGGTGGCGTGGACAGCGGCATGGATAGCATGGCGGTGGTGGTGGTGGCGGCTAAGGGGGGGTTTCCCGTTGTCATCATCCACCCCGAGGAAGGGGGTTGCGCAAGATGCGCCAAGGTCGAAGGTTGTTGGATGGGCAAACTTTTCGCGGAGGCAATCATGGCGTCCAGCGCGGTGGATGGATCGACGGCGGATCCCATCGCAAAGCTTGACGGAAGCGTAGAAGGCATCGCTGCTTCTGTGAGTGGAAGTGATCCAAGAAATGCTGCCGCGGTTGCACTCTTCGTCGCAGCATCTGTTGCCTCTTCCACCCGATCTTTCTCCCCATCTTCCTCATCTTCATCATCTTCATCTTCGTCGCCAAGCACCACTGTGTCGGGCAACGACACCATGGAGATGTGACCATTGTCGTCCTCTTCCGTTTGCCTTTCCTTTTCTCTTTCTTTCTCTTCTTCCTCTTCTTCCTCTTCTTCCCTTTCCTCTTCTTCTTGCTCCTTCTTGGCGCGGCGGGTGCGTGCCGAGGAGAAGGAGGATGTCGTGGAATCGGTTGCAGCAGAAGACAGTCGCGGAGGTCGGAAGGTGGTAATGTTGGGGCTGCAGTGATCCACGCGGCATCCTTCGAGGTACACGAACCCTGCTTGCGGCCGGGACGGATAGCGGTGCACGGAGGACTCGCCGTTCATGGGCCAGGTGATGATCCATTCCGCCCAGCGCAGTTCGCGCAACTCGGCGACGAGGGGCATAAGTTGGTTGTGGTACAGTTCCACGGCTTGACGAATGCGGCGGTCTTGTTCTTCGGCGGCGCATGCGCAGGGCGCCAACAGATCGCGCAAATCCGCCAAGTAGTGGCGCTGCATGTCTTCGCGGCGGCGGATTTCACCCTGGCGCGACACGTAGGGGTGGTCGGGGGCAAGGATGTTATCCCGGGACAAGGGGTGGTCGGCGCGGACATAGAAGCGGTCCAGTTGCTCCACGTGCGCCTGCTCCACCGCCATGAGTTGTTCCACGGAGGTCTCCAGCTCCGCCTTCCACTCTTCGAAACGCTCCACGGCGGTCTCTTCCGCGATCAGTCCGAACAACAACAAGTTCTTGTAGCGAATGATGTCGTCCTTGATCTGTTGCATGCGGGCGCGCAACACCTCCTTCGTATGGTGCAAGTCCATTACCACCAGGCGAATGTCCATGCGCAAGTCGCAGGGGGTGGGGCGGTGCAGACATTCTGCCGTGAAATGCAGGATGGTCGCGGGCAATCCTTCCTCCGTGTCGATGGGTACCGAGGTGGTTTGGAAAGCACATCCGCCTTGCTCGCCGCAGCGCACACAAAAAGGACCCTCGCCTTTCCAACGAAGTGCTCCTTGTCGCGCCGGCGCCAAGTACGGTCCATGGCTGCGACGCTGCTGCCGATGTCGTTGTTCGCTGCGCCATTCGCGGGTTTGTTGGTCGTACATTTGCTTCCACTCGAAAAAGATGCGCACTGCTTCCAAACACTGCGCCGACACATCCGAGATGTCCTCTTTTCCGCCGATGGGTTTCGTTAAATCCGCTTGTTTGCGCATCGTGAAGAATCGATAAGTCAGTCAGTCAGTCAGTCAGTCAAGTGGTGAGCCCTCTGATGTGTAATAAGGTGAAACAAGATTTGTTTTGCGCAAATGGTTGGTAGTCGCAGTCGCTGTTGTTGTAACACTGAAAAAAAAACACAATCCTGCACTTATTCAATTCCTCCCTTCCTTCTTGTTACTTTGTTACAATGCGGCAAAATATGTCACACTCGGAAATCGCATAAGACCGCCGACATAAGGGACATCGCCACGATGGCTCTTCCCAATGTGACATATTTTGCCGCGTCCCCAAACATACAATACACCATATACAAAACCGATGTGCGCACGGCAATTGAGTCATGTGCATTGCGGTGCGCGCATTCATGCAAACTGCGCAATCTTCCTTCTCGTTCTCGTTGTCCTTCTCGTTGTCTTTCTCATCTTCTGTCTCTTTGGCAACATTGCCGCCATCTTGCGCCGCATCTGTGCTTCGGGGAAACAGATGCGACAGTGAGGGTCGTCGATCAATCACCCAGCGCACGTCGCCGTCCTCCGACGGGTCATCTACGTTGGAACCGTCCATGATGGGTTCTTTGCCTTCCTTTGCCTTCTCCACCTTGCTTCCTTCTTGCATTGCGCAGCCGTGGCGTGTTTATATCTCTCTTGCGATCACATTGTCGGCAGCGGCAGGGTTGTCTTGTTGGCCGCTGTTTGTTTGCGCGTTGGTAAGTGTTGGATTTACGGCGCCGTCAAAAAACGCGGGAATCCAATAGCGATCGCTGTTCGATTCCTTGGCGCATTGCGCAATGATGCGTGGAGGATTCTTGTTCGACAAGATGTCTTCCATGTGGTACACATTGTCCTGCGCGTCCACGTAATACATGATGCCTTGCATTTCGCGCGCAAACACTTCCACCTGTTCCTCGTTGGGCGCGGACACATCCGATGCTTTCGATACATTCGATGACTCCGACCCCGCCACCGAACCCGGGGAATGGGGAGACGCATCCTCCTCTTGCTCCGCGTCCTCTTCCTCGTCTGAGGAGGAAGAGGAAGATGACTCATCCGATGAAGAAGAGGGACAGGAAGAGGAAGAGGAAGAGGAAGAGGAAGAAGCCATGGTTGCGGGGACAAAAGACGTGGGTGACAACGTTGATGTTTTGGCGTGAATGCCGCAAAACGTCGACCCATCCTTGCGGCGCCGTGTGCACTGTTCGTCCGAAGGCAATTGGGCACAACATCGCTGCGCGAACGCAAGAGGTGTAGCCGATCGCTTGTTGCGTCGCCGCAAATCGTCTTGGCTCACCACCAATCGATCGTAGTCGAATATGTATTGCAACAACTGCGCGGCGCTGCTGGTGCCGTCACTACCACTCTCCGACTGCTCCAGCAAGTGCAATTCTTCGGCCTTGCGTTTTGTGTTCTGCTTGAAAGTGGTGAACCATCCATCAATCTTCTCATTTATCCGGCGCTCCATGTGCGTTGAAGTTGTCGTTGTTGTTGTTTCGAATCGTTTGTGTTTTTTTTCAGTGCGCGCGCCTGTTTTTTTTCATTTATGCAGACTGCACGTAAATGTCTTGGAAAGACAAGTCCGCCGCTTGCTCACCGGTACTCTTGGCTTCGTCTTTCCAGCTTTCCTCGTTCCGATTCTCCGCCATCTCCGCCATCATTCCAACCTTTACATCCTCGACACTGTCGTCGCGCGAAGCACGCATGCGACGTGCAATCCAATCCGAGGCACAAAACGCGGGAGTATCAGTAGCAGCAGCAGCCACCGAGGATGTATCCGCTTTGGTGGAAGACGGCGATGATGTGGATGCGGGAGAAGTCGAAGCGGGAGAAGTCGAAGCGGGAGAAGTCGAAGCGGGAGAAGGAGAAGCGGGAGAAGGAGAAGGAGAAGCAAGGGATGTTGAGGTGGTCACGGACGACATGGATGCGGCGGGGGATGTTGGGGGTGCGCGGGCGAAGGATTCGATGGATGGGTGGGCCAAGGATTCGGAGGATGCGCTGCGCGACACGGTGGATTGCGCCACTGCCTGCTTCATCTTCTGCATCGTCGTTTTCCATCGCGCAGTCTTCTTCTCCTTTTCCTGCACGATGATGGGTTCCTGTTTGTCTTCTGGTTGCAACGACGGCGACGGCGACGACCGTGTCGAGGATGCAAGGTTGGAAGGGATGGAGGCGGCGGCGGTGGTGGTCAAGTTGGTGGGGAGGATGCGTGCAGATGGTTTCATCGGCACAAAAGAAGGATGTGTGTGTGTGGTATTGGTGATGGTGGTTGCGGTGGCAGTTCCAGAAGTTCCTGCTGCTATCGTTGTGCGCAGCGCGGGATGTCCGACATGTGGATCCCATTGGATGTCGTGGTTCAATTGCTCGTACATCAATTCCACCTTGGCCGCGACGCGCTCCAAATACTTGACGTGCAAAGTGTGGAAAAACTCCAAGAACGACACAAACAGGCGTTGTTTCTCCCGAATGATGGTGATTTCGAAGCGAAAACTGTGGACAAAGTTGTTGATGTTGAGACCCACGTGCTCTTTCTCCTGGTGGTGGCGCAGCTGCAGTTCCTTCTCCTCGATCAGTTCATTCATCCACTGCAGCACCCGCAGAATGTCGTCGTGCAAGCGCAACAAGTGTTCCACGCAATACACGCGGTACGGTTCCAAGTCGCGATACACTTCCACTTCACCCTCCAGTTCGTCTTTGAAAACCACCGCACGGCGCATGGCAGCGGTGGAGGCGGTGGATATATGATGGTTGTTGTGGTTGTGGTTGTTCGCCGCGGCTGTGGGATGTGCGGCCACGAGGGATTCGCACGACTGCCGCATCCACTTCCGCAATTTGTAATACTCGCCGTACATGCGGTTGTCGATGGCCATGAACATCCGCCGCATGTCTTGGAACTCCAAGTCGATCAATTTGCCCTGGAAATGAAACGAGTCCAGGCCAAACACCAGCGAATCGTTGGAACTCTGCCGAATGTACTCCCCGTAACATTGCTTCAGTTGCACCGTCTTCGCCTCCAACAATTCGAACAAGTGTGCCACACTGTCTCGAATCGTCATCAGTGGCTGGAACGCCTCTTTCAACAGCGGTAAGTTGGCATTCGACGACATCCGCGTGAAACAAAGAAACAAAGAAACAAAGAAAGAAACGAACGAATGCGCTGAAAAAAAAAGAAACGGAGAACAAGGGTGACGGAAGGTTACTGTGTCGTGCGATAAAAAAAAACGGAAATTGACATGTCACGCATGACATTCACATTTACATTACAATGTTACACGCGTGCACCAACAACGAGTTTTCTGCTTCACTTGACGCGGTAATACAACAAGATGCTGTATCCGTTGCGGAAATTGTAGAGCTTGCGCGAGACGTGGCCGCGATCGCCGATGCCCCATGCCTCGTCCGCGTTGAGTCGGCGTTTCCACTCCATGGGCTCCAACCGTTGCACGGCGGACCCATCGTATGCCATCTCCTTGCCATTGCATGTGAACAGCGCCGCGAAGTGGTTTCCGCCATTGGCCGGGGTGTTGCGCAAGATGGCGCTGTCCAGCTGGTACACCACGTCTTTCCCGCGATGTTTGGTGCGCAGTGTCATCGGCTTGTTGGCATGCGCGGAGGCGGCGTCTGCCACACGCACCGCGACCACGTGGGCCGGTTTGGCATTGCTGTCCGCAGCGCGTTGCTGGAGCACATGGTGCACCGCGTGCAAGAAGGTTTCGTCGTTTTGGTTGCGGTACAACACGTGCTCCATCTCCACGTATTGCAGGCGCAAATAGCGCACGATGGTGTCGAAGTAGAACAGCGGATTGCCTTTCTCTCCGACATTGTACAGGGACTCGTTGGGGGGAACCTTGTCGCGCAAACTCACGTAGATGCGTTCAATGATGCGATTGGTGTTCAGTGTCTGCGCCACGTCGTTGTTGGTGAGCGAGGCCTCCACGCAAATGTTGAGCACGGCGAACGCCTCGCGCAAGGAGGCCGGCTCAATTCGTTCCCGCACATTGGCGCGCACCACGCGCTCGCCCTCGATCATCATTTGGCGGAAGGCGTGGAAGAACTTGCGTCCCTTGTCGCTCACGAAGAAACAGACGAACATCGTGTTGAACCAACAGTTGTGGTCGTTCTGTCGCGGCGGGACAAAGTGGTTGGGATTCATGTGCTTGTTCGCCGCCAACGCTTTCAACAAGTACTTCTTCGCCACCGGATGTGCAAACGGGTAACACAACACTCGCTGTTGGTCATCCGGCACGCCGATCTCCAGCGATTCGTTGCCCTCGATCGCTTGCAGCAAATTGCAGTCAAAGAGGGGATTGCGGTCGGCCGTGCGCAGCGTCACCATCGCACGGTTAATCGTCGGGGCATACGATTCCGTCGTTGAAGATTTACCGTTCTTCTTATCCTTGTTCTTGTCGTTATCCTTGTCCTTGTCCTTGTCCTTATCCTTGTCCTTCTTGTAGTTTGCTTGCCAAAGCAACATGTCCTTCTTGCGCTGTCCGTAAAACCCCAAGATGCGATAGTCGCGATGCGCGCGCCTCGTGCCCCTCTGTTGCGCATCGTAGTGCATCATTTCACGTTGGCGTTGCTCCATGTCTTGTTTGCGCTGTTGTTCTTGTTGACGCTCTTTCAACACATCGCGAAACAAGGGAATGGAATGGTGCATGGTGGTATTGTGCGCGGCAGAAGGGACGGCAGCAGCAGAAACGATCGGAATATTCACCGTCGCGGTTGCCGTCGCCGGCTTTGGCTGCCCAAACAGAACTCCCAGCAGTCCACGACGAACGGGCGCGTTTCCCGTGTTGCGACGCGTTGCAGCAGGACTGGTGTGGTCGCGGTGTCGGCGCAGCTGGTTTGCAGTTCGCGCGGTGGAAAAATGTCGCACTTTTACTCCATCCTCTTCCCCTTCTTTCCTTTCTTCCCTTTCTTCCTTTTCTTCCCTTTCTTCCCTTTCTTCCTTTTCTCTCTCTTCCGCCGCCGCCGCCGGAAACCACATCGTGCTTCGTCTTGGTTTGCTCCGGGCATGTTTGGAGGTGTGTCGTGTCGTGTGTTTCACCGCGGTAACCTCCGCAGTTGCAGCAACTGGGCTTGAAGGAGAAGAAGAAGAAGAAGCAGGTGAAGCGGATGGACGGCGGCGCGTTCGCCTCTGCCAACGCGGTGTTCGCCGACGATGTTCCTTGTCGCGACCCATCTGGCAAAATATGTCACAGCGGCAAAATATGTCACAAATGCTCCTCCAAGGTTGACGTGGATGAGGAAAGTCGGTACAGTAGGGTATTGTATGTACACAGATACTTTTTTTTCGCACGATACATCATCAGCTTCGACTCGTTTTCTTTCGTTTGTTCCCCCAGTTTCCCTTCTGCGCCCCTCCCCTTCTGCGCCCCTCTTCTTCCATCCCATGCCAACTTCGCCGGTTTCTTCCTCCTCCGTGTCGTCTCCCGCTGCCGCCGCGCGACAAACCCCGCACCAACCCAACATGTCACAGCCATCAACGCAAACACAGACGTTGACAAGTCGCGGATGGACTCAGGAGCACGAATGGATCATGGTGGAATGGGCCGACAAAGCCATGTGTTATCGCTGGCTGCATTCGAAGGCCAATGCGCACTTCAGTGCACTGAATGCGTGGTACACCATCCCGGTCATCATCATCTCCACCCTGACGGGCACCGCCAACTTTGCGCAACAGCGCGTGCCGCCGGCGTATCAGGCCATGTTCGTCATGGTGGTGGGTGGCTGCAATCTGCTGGCGGGCATCATCACGACCATCCAACAGTTTCTGAAAATCACGCAGCTGAACGAAGGCCACCGCGTCAGTTCCATTGCGTGGGACAAGTTTCACCGCAACCTCAAGATCGAACTGGCGAAACATCCCGCCGAGCGCATGGAGGTGGAACAGATGCTCAAGTTTGGCAAAGAGGAATTCGACCGACTCATCGAATCCAGTCCGCCCATCCCCGAGTTTGTCGTGCAGATGTTCCACAAACAGTTCGGACAGCGCCCCGAATTTCTGCAGATCCGCAAACCGGAAGTCTGCGACATTCTCGTGCCCACAGACACGGTGCGTCACCGCGTGTCCGCCGCCGACGCATGGATGGCAGCCGCTGCCGCTGCCGCCGCCGCGACCACGACTGTGTCCCCCGAAGACGAGGCGGCGGAATGCATCCGTCGGTTCGTCCAACATTTTCAACAAATCCATCTTCGCATCCCCCTCGAATCCGAAATCCTCGACAACCTTCGCAGTGACCGATTCGACGACACCATGCTGCGCCAAGCCTTCTCCGCACTCACCACCTCCACCTCCACCTCCACCTCCGCCTCCGCCTCCGCCTCCCCCGCTGTAGCAGCAGCCACCGACACATCCCAACCACCCTCCCTCGCCTTCCCCCTCGACGTTTAATCGCGACTGGTGCCAAATGTGAAGATTCTTGGGTGCCAAATGTGAAGAAATTGGAGAATGTTGTGACATATTTTGCCGCATCACCAGTAGCATCCGCCTTCGATGCGCTGCCATCCCTCGGGTCGATACTCGGGCGGAATGGACATGATCCAACATTCGGGGTGCGGAAACGGGTCGTTCCTTTGCGCGCGTTTCTGTTTTGCGCGAGCACTGGCAATGCCAAAAAAAGGCTGCAACTCGCCCCCCGCGCAAAACACGTCCTTGTTCCACCGATCGTGCATCACTCCCGCCAACAGCGCCGTGTACGCCCCCGCCGACAACAGTGCGACATCGAAGCGATCAATTAAGCCCGCCGCGCGTATCTCGTCGCAAATGCGCTGCGCCGTCGCAATCAGATTCTCGTCTGGACCATGGTTGAAAAACGTGTACGGCATGCAATACGTTTCAATCGACGCGCACGTAGGAAACGTCGGATAGATGCGCGCGCAATTCCCGCTTTCCACCTGCGCTTTCATCAACGGCGCAAACGACGACACGATCAACACCCGTCGACCGCGCATCAAGTCGAACATCGGATCCGGAGACAACTTGTCTTCCACCACGTGTTTCACCTCCAAAAACCCCGGTCCCAAAAACGCGGCTTCGTGTGCGCGCACTTCCGGCGGCAAGTCGTGGAAGGTCAACACAAACACATCGCATTTCCGCGCCGCGCGAAACACCGCCTCCATGTAGCGACGATAGTGGGTGGTCACCGACGTGTGTCGCGAAAAAGCCCCGAATGTTGAGCCGTTCACCTCCCCGTCATAATACCCCGATGTGATATGCAACCAGTTCAACATCTGGGTTTCCCACTTCTGAACAGCGCGCCACGCGCCCGTCGACAACGACACCAACCCTTTCGGCGCGGCAATGTACTGCAGCCAATACAAAAACGCCAACGTCGACTCCGTCATACCTAGTCGCACGTGCTTCATTGTTTGTTGTCAAAATGTTGGGGGAAAAAAGGTCAGAATGAAGACAAAGATCAACAAGAGATGAAAGAAAGAAAGAAAGAAAGAAACTCCACTTGCGTGTGTTTATGTATCTTTGAACGTAAAGTGCTCGTGTTATGAGTTACATGAAAAGAAAAAAAACAAGGAAAGAAACCACAACCAACCTTCAAAACCAGTCAATTCGGTAGAAAGTGGTTGGTGGATGCACCAACTCCCGAGCAGCATCGTATTGCAACGTGCGACCATCTTCTTCCGCGCCGCGCATGACCAGTTCCAAAAAGCGCACTTTCAATGCATGGACCGTGGATTCCGTCACTTTGTGACGCGCCAACTCGCGGACTGTGTAGCGGCGATACTCCACCGTCCGATATTCTGTCACCACGTAGATGTTCCAACGCAGCGTGTCCACAACGATCGCGTCGCGTGTTCCGTTTCGCCACTGGAAGCTCATCAGTGCCAGCGGCTCCTTGTCTTGCGAAAACAACGCCTTCTCCAATTGTCTTCCCACGCTCACCGCAGACTTTCGACCCTCGATGACGTCCCGACTGATGTCCATGGGCAACTGTGCCACCGTGGCATCGCTGACACCATTGCTCTTCGTTTTCAAGACAGCATCGAAATAGTCCCGCAAAATCTCGGAGCAACTCAGGAAGCGATCAATCGTTTGTTCCACGCCAATATCGCCGTTGAATTTGGACAGAGTCGGTTCGCGACTGGCGCCGTCGGTCGTGTTCCTGGTGTCCGTACCTTCTGTGGTTGCCGACTCGCGGTTGGTGCCATGGTGCACGCAATAAGACGCAAACGTGCGATGGGCTGGAGAAATGACAGTTGCGACGTAGGTTGCGCGATGCGGGATCTGGCGGTAATACGCCAATGGCATGCCAAAACATGTCCCGAATACGACGGGGCGGAGTGATTTGACGCGTGTCATCATCTTTCTTTCCGTCTGTGTCTCTGAATGTGTCGACTTCCGAAACAATTAAAATTATGTGACACGATGTGATGTTGTAATGTGATGGGATGTAATGTGCTCATACGAAGATACACAGACACAGCCCGAGGAAGGTCCAATACACAAAGTACACTATGTACCTTGCCACGGGGATGCGATGTCGTTCGAATACCGGCGTGATCGCAATCCACAGCAACCACACCACGAACAACCACTGCATCCCGATCCATGCAACCATTGGAGACCTTGACGTTCGCATTGGCAGAAAGAAAGGAAGGAAAAAGAAACAGAGGAATGATGTTCAAAAGCAAGCACGTTTGGTAGTGTCTATGTGGAAAAAAAGGGCTTGGATTAAAAGTCCGCGAACCATTGGAAGTCCAGCACCACGTGGCGCGAAAGCACGTCGTGGATCGCAATGGCGCCGTCGCAGAACAAGACGCTGTCGAAATGCAAATACCAGGCCCCGCTGCCCCGCATCCACGTCACGGTCTCCTCGCGACGTGTCTCAGGCGAATAGCGTGTCGTGCCCGGAAACACCGCGCACCGAAGGCATCCTTGACCGAGGGCCGTTTTTTCACGCTGGAAGAAGGGAACAAAAGTGACACAGTCGTCGCCGGTCGATCGCTCGCCGAACAAGAAGGCGAAGCGCAATTCTTCTTCGCTTGATTTCCAGCAGTAGCGCACGATGGGACGTTCGCAATGGAAATGGTGTGGTTGGGTTTGCGATTGTTGTTGTTGTTGTCGTTGTTGCGGGTGGTATGCGTCGTCGTGGTGGTTTGCGCCAGCGGATATCACGGGACACAATTCGCACAATTGGGGAAAGGTGCGAAAGAGGGTGCGCAAGTCGGGGTGGAGACGGCGCGCATACACTGTGCTGTGATGCAACACTTCGTCCACCAACACCCAACAATTCTCTTCTCCTCTGTTCCCCTCTCCCTTTTCCGTTGCCGCGGCAGTGGAAGGTGCAGCAGCAGCAGCAGGAGTGATGAATGCATTGTCGGCCACTTCGCACAAGAAGTAGCGGACATTCTCTTCGCGGTGCACGAACGATCCGCGACACACCGGTTTGGCGACTGCGGCGTGTCCAGCGTCTTCCGTGAAAGGCGGAAAGGTCCAACATTGCTGTCGCGCACAATACCGCACGCGAAATTCCACAAAGGGACGTTGTGGTAAACTCACGTTGATGTGGAATTCAATGGCGCGCCACTCTCGATCTTCCACCAACGGAATGGTCGCCAGTGTCTCCGTGCATGCACGCACACCAAGATATTCCACAACAACCGTGTCCACTGCGGTGCCGGTGGAGGTGGAGGTGGTGATGGCGGTAGAGGAAGCGAAAGACATCGGAAGGTTGCGCGACTGTGTGTGTGTGTGGACAGCGACAAAGAAAGTTGAATGGTTTTGGCGCACGTTTGTTTATGTGTCTTTGTCGGCTGCCTGTGCCGCCGCCGAGACCCCACTCTGTGGCCGCCGGTCGATGCGCCGACGAATGCATTCGCGCACTTGATCTTCGCGGCTGTTCAGGATGTGATTGGAGACGTCCTCGGCGACTTGTGGATTGTCGGCGTAAAAGGATTTCAGTGCCGCCAGCAACGTCTTGCCGGTGAGTGGCTTCTTGGACTTGCTTTGTTTGTACATGAGCGATCCGCCGTTGATGTCGAAGCAGTCGATGCGATTCTGTTTCATGACGCGCATCAGCGCATCCGAGAATGCTTTCTTTTGCTGCGTCTTCTGGCGCAATTGCAGCTTCAAGTGCGCAATCTCATTGTCCACGCTGATCCACTCCTTGATGTTGTGTACCAATTCCTCCTTGCTGGTGGTCGCTGCGGACGCGCAAAGACCAGACGCGGAAGGAATGGAAGCGGAAGGAACGGAAGCGGCGCTGGAAGGACCAGAAGCAGGTGATTCAGACATCGTGTTCCTGTTCCAATCGAATAGATGTGAAGGGGGAATGGGTGAAATGGGGGGGGGCGATCGGACAAACCAAGGATGGAAATGGCGTCGATTTTTATTGCGGCGGAGATGACGCGCATACATGTGTTCGCTCAAAGGATGTTGTTTTTTTTATCGAAGGTTGTTACACACGCACACGCGCACACACACGTTTGTTTTTTCTGTCCGTCTGTCTGTCTGTTGGTCTTGTTTGTTGGTTTTGCCATTGTCGACATGCCGCTGATCGAAGTGTGGGGTCCTGCGACGTGGGCGTTGTTTCATGTGCTCACGAGCACCTTGGATCCGTCGGCATTCACCGCGCTGGGACGTCCGTTGTTCCACCAAATTCTCTCCATCTGCAAAGTATTGTTCTGCGAAGAGTGTTCCGGACATGCCACCAGTTTTCTGTCGCGCGCAACCCCCGCGGCGTACTTGACCTCCCCGCAGCACATGATCGATTTCTTTTACGTCTTTCACAACAGCGTCAATCACCGCAAGAAAAAGCCATTGTTCTACCACCCGGATATGACCAAGTACCGCAGCATGCGCGCAGTGGAACACGTTCATCGAGTTGTACACATGTATGCACATGCCCGCAGCACCATGCGACAGTTGGCGGAATCCACCGTGCGCCGCCAAACGATCCATCGATTCCAACAATGGTTTGTTGCCCATGCGCGCGCCTTTGTCGCCGTTTCTCCTCCTCCGGCGCTGCCCGTGGCGGCAGATGAAGAAGAAGAAGAAGACAAAGAAGAGGTGTCTGTGGACATCCGTGTCGCCAATGCAGAGGTCTCCTCCGAGGAAGAGGTCTCCGTCCAAGATGTTTCCGCCATCCGCGATTAGAAGGAGGAGATCAGTTCGCCGTCGCGATACATGGAGCACTTGAAGGTTTGTTCCTTGGGCTGGTAGCAAATTTGGCGCGTGCTGGAGAGTTCGTTGAAGAAGAGATAGTCGCCGGAGCCGCCCGACTGCATCAAGAACGTGACAATGCTGGCCAGCATGCCGCCCAACAACACGTTGGCCAGAATTTCCGACGTGCGCTGCAGGCATCCTTTGTACATCTTGATCGAGAGATCGATGCATCCATACACCAGGATGGAGATGAGGACCGTTACGTTGGCGAGACCACTGTTCCACATGGGGACGGCTAAATAGGCGAGCGTGAAACTGAACACGAACACGCTGAAGGATGCATTGGCGAAGGGACTGAACTGCACGCCCTTGCACTGCGGCGGATCGAATTGGAAAGGCGACAGTTGCGCCACCATGAACACAAAGTTGCGCAAGACACAGGCGCCGATAAGAAAGCCGAGGTACACCAACCCTTTCGCGTGTTGAAACACGAAGGACATACTGGTGATGGTGACCGCCAACACCAATGGCGAGAAGAACGACAGGAACACCATGATGTTCATGGGTTGGTACAACTGCAGCGTTGCGCCACCACCGCCACCGAGTCCTGCTTCCAAATCATACATGGTTCTTGGTTCTCAATGGTTGCTGGAGGTGAATGGGGATGTCGTGGATGGATGTCGCGGGACGTCGTGGATGAATGTTGCGGGATGTCGCAGAACAGTGCTACTCTCCGACGAGAAGAAAAAAAAGGTTGTTTGATGTGGAGATTGCGTGGTGTTGGTGTTCGTGGTGTTGGTGTTCGTGGTGTTGGTGTTCGTGGTGTTGGTGTTCGTGGTGTTGGTGGCCGCGGCGGCGGCGAACAGTGCATGGTTTTTTTATTCTCGCGAGATTGCAACGAAAGCAACTGCGCAGCGCACTCCCCCCCCCCTAACAAAAACATAGAGACATGCCGCGCTATTTCCACTTCCACTCCAACGATGGAGAGGTGGTCTTCAATGCCCCGCTGCAATGTGCACGCTGCACGTATCGCAAACCGTTGGCCAATGGAAATGAAGGTCCACAGTGTCGCCGCAATGCCTGCATTGGGCTGCCCTATTGCTACCAGCATCTGCAAGTCGCTTACCATGTGCGCATCGCCGATTCTGACATTCCGCATGCGGGCAAAGGATTGTTTGCCTGGAATCCGCACGCGGAGGGCGGCGGCGAACATCCCATTGTCTTTCGCCGAGGCGATCCCATCGTTCCGTACGACGGCGAATTGCTGAACAATCATCAGTTGGATGCGCGCTACGGCGAGTACACGGGACCCTATGCCCTGCAAGTGTTGGCCAACAACGCCGCGGTGCGCGATGGTGCCTTGTCGCGCACGGTGGGCTCGCTCATCAACCACACGGCGCGCAATCGCGCGAATGCCGAGTTCGTCGTGGATCGCGCGCGTCGCACTGCCCGCATCCGCGCCACCAAACCCATCCGCCATGGACAAGAAATCTTGATCAACTACGGTCGCGAGTACAGATTCAACGAACCCGTGCAATACGCACTCAATGGACGCAAATACAACCTCGGATAAACACCGACCATTTTCGAAGTTTCGTAGTTTCGTAGTTTCGTAGTTTCGTAGTTTCGTAGTTTCGTAGTTTCGTAGTTTCGTAGTTTCGTAGTTTCGTAATCAATGTTGCGTCCTAGGAGCCTAGGAGCCTAGGACGCAGGCAACTCACCACCCCTCTTTGTCACACCAAGGCAGTGTTTCTGTTTTGTGTGTGTGGCGGTGAGTGTGAACAGCACGGGAGACATCGTGTGGTTATGTTCACACACACATACACACATTAACTAACTAACCAAATGACTGACTGACTACCCAACCAACTAACTGATTGACTGACCGAGTAAAGCAAAGCAAGATGAGCGCGCGCCTGTTTGTGCCCGATTTGTTCGAAGTGGAAGTGCAGCGTCGCAAAGAAAAACGTCGGTTGCTCATCGACATCACTGGACACCCGCCGCGCCCAAAACCGGTAGACAACCAGCAGTTGCGCCACCTTGTGTACCTCTACCTGACCAATCGCAGCGTGTTCAACAAGCGGCACGGAAACGTGGCCATTGGGCAGTGGGATGTGTCGCTGGTTGAGTGTTTCGATGGCATCTTTCACGGATTCGCAGACTTCAACGAAAACATCAACAACTGGCAAGTGCGCCGCGCAACGTCCATGCAGTGCATGTTCGCCTTCTGCACCAAGTTCAACCAGCCACTGGACAGATGGGATGTGTCCAGCGTCGTCAACATGGATGACTTGTTCCACGGATGCCATTCCTTCAATCAACCGCTGGCGTCCTGGGATGTGTCCAACTGCGTCACGATGATCTACATGTTTCAATCGTGTCGCGCATTCAACCAACCCTTGACCGCGTGGCAATTCTCGTCCTTGGCGCGCGCAGACAACATGTTTTCGAACACGCCGTCGTTTGCGCAACACATGTTCTTTTCCGGCGCGCGCCACAGCTCCGCATTTCTCTGGATGTCTGGGTACGCGGAGGAAGAGGACGAAGAGAACGAAGCTCTCCTCGACGCGGAGAATGCAGCACGTAACCTGTCCCTGTCATCCAGTGCGGTATTTACATACGGAGTGTTGCTTTGGAAATTTCGACACCAAGTGCACACAAAGCTGTTACACTGGATGGACGACTGCTGCACAGCCGACGACACCGACGTGTCGTGGCACACGTGCGTCGCGCAGATGTACGAAGGAACTTTTGGCGTGTCGTGCACGAAAGACATCGTGGACTTCGTCACAGACTTGTTTCGCACCGACTTCATCGCCTTCCTCCAATGGTGTGTCGACATTTGGCCGCCGAACTGTGTCCCGACCACGTCGACACGGGCACAGTTGAACCAACCCACCAACATTCATGGCGCAGTGATCATTGAAGACCTCTTGGCGTTGTCCGCACGAGATACTTGTTGCCATTTTCGGGAAAGCTGTTCCGATCCAGAGTGCTGTGAACAAATTCGAAGCAACTCGTCGCGGATTTTGGAAGTGGTGATGTGGATCGACGCGGAATGGCGCTGCATGGTCGTCCTGCGCAATGGCCTGGCGCAATCCTCTTCATCCTCTTCACCCTCTGCATCCTCTTCATCCTGTGCATCGTCATGCGCATCCGCCGCTCCTCCTTCTTGTCCACCGCTTCCCACGGAAGTCTTTGCGCACATTTGCAGGTTTCTGATGCCGTCGCCTTCGCCGATGTGGGATGCAGACCGGGCCTTTTTGGAAGAACGATTTGTTCGTCGCTATTTCAACCACACGCCCGCTGCTGCTGCTGCTGCCGAACCTATCGTGAACACCAACACACAGATGAACACATGGTAAAGTAGTAGTGCCGTGTTTGTTTTGTTAATTTGTTACACGCGTGTACCGCTATCGTATTCAAAGTATATGTGTGTGAAATAGTGTAATTCCTTAATTGATGGTGTGTGATTCTCATGTTCTTTCTCTTTCATCCATCTCTTCTTGCTTGCACCCGCAAAAACCGCTGGAACGCAAAGGGTGTCCATCGCGGCCATCCTTGTGTCTGTGCGTGGTGTTTCCACAGGTTGCGCAACAACCCGCGACACAGATAGCGCAACCATTTCATGCGCGAGAGTTTCCGCTGAAGGGCCGCCATGACTTCACTGTGTGCATGAAAAAAATCGACACACTTGTCCGCCGTGTGCTGCAACAAGGCTCCTGCGTGAAATTGCGACATCATGTCTGTATCCGCTTGCCGCAATGCCTCCGTCAGCAATTGTTCATTGTGTTCCACGTGCACCAACGTCTCCTTCAGTCGTTGCAGGGACGCGGCGGACGGCATTGGAGGTTTCTTGTCGATCTCGACCCATTTACACCACATGTCCAACGCACAAGACTGCGCGACATTGCCATGCCGCAGCACCGTGTCGGCAACGCGCAGCAGACAATCCACGCTGCTCAAGGAAGAGTCCAGCACCAACACCATCCAATCAATGCCTACTGTTCCAAACCAATCAATCAACGGATTTAAAAGAAATATCCAACACACGACGGAACACGCGCGCGACGAGAAAAAGAAACAAAGGTTCGCATTCAGCAGACATCACGACGTCAGACACACGGTTCTTCAACAAATGGGAATTCCCAAGTATTTCAGTTGGTTGTTGCAACACCATCCCGACATCTTCGGCGACAAAGTGATGGTGGATCATCTGCACATGGATTGCAATTCCATCATTTACGATGTCGTGCACGCAATGTCTCCCGGGAAAGAGGAAGGGAAAGAGGAGGGGAAAGAAGAAGAGTCTTTGGAGCAGCAAGAGTTGCACATCATCCAAGGAACCTTGGCGCGCATGGAACACTACATCTGCGAATTGCGCCCGCGACGCTCCGTCTATTTGGCGCTGGACGGAGTTGCCCCCCTCGCCAAAATGCAGCATCAACGATCGCGCCGGTACAAAACCGCGGCTTCCTCTTCCTCATCTTCATCCTCTTCTGATGTGAAGAACGCATCCACCTTCAGCACTCTGTCCATTACGCCCGGCACGGCATTCATGGCCACGTTGACCCGCGCCATGCACGACCATTTTTCCTCCCCGGAGGTATTGCGCCACCTCGGGGTGGCTACGGTGTCGGTATCCGGCAGTGACGAACCAGGGGAAGGGGAACACAAATTGTTCCAACACATGCGACAATGTGCATCCGATCGCCGCGGGGAGGTCAACGTGGTGTACGGATTGGACGCCGACTTGATCATGTTGTCGCTGCTGTTCACCGAACAACATCCATGGACGCACGTGGTTCTCTATCGTGACGGTGCGACCACTTCCGTGGGACAGACACATGCGCATCACTTTGTTCACATCGAACGTCTTGCGTGCGAAATTCGACGATTGTTACATCCTCCTCCGACTTCGTTGGCGGCGGCGGCGACCTCATCGTACTCGGCCGTGTTCGACTATTTGCTGCTGTGCTTCTTTCTCGGCAACGACTTTTTGCCCAAATTTCCCTCGGTCAACATCCGCGGCGACGGCATCGAAAAATTGTTGACAGCGTACCACGCCTCGCAATGTGCACCGCTCATCCAAGTGATTCATTGCGGGGGTGGCGGTAGCGGTGCAGGTAGCCATCCAGGGGCATACATAGATGCGGACAACGTGCGACGACTCTGGTGGCATTTGGCAGAACAAGAAGAATCGTGGTGGCGAGACGAACATCGTCCACAGGCGCGCATCGGCGGCAACAGCGACAGCATCCCACGTTCTTCCCGACGAGGAGTCTATTGCACTCCCCCACCTCTCACGAAAGACATGCACGGCGCGCAGCGCTATTGGGAACAACAACCCGCGTACGAACGATTGTCGGAAGAGTACATCGATGTGTTTCGTCCCGGATGGCAACGGCGGTACTATCGTCGCTTGTTCCATTTTCCACTTCCACTTCCACTTCCACTTCCACACTTTTCCTCAGTGGGTGGTGGTAGTGTTAGTGGTAGCGGTGGTGGCGTCGGTGATGCGCACCATGCGCGAGTGTATGAATGTGTGCACCAGTATTGTCATGCGCTCAGTTGGACATGGCAATACTACTTGTCCGGACATGGACACCCACTGGTCTCTTGGCGCACGTGTTACCCACATCACTATGCGCCACTGTGGCGCGACTTGGCGCAGTGTGTGACGCGCGACATGTTTTTGTTGCACCCCGATGGCATGCCGCCTCTCTCGCCGCTGGAGCAATTGGTGTACGTCATTCCCGCCTCACACCACGCCTTGTTTGTGCCGAAGCCGTTGGTGGAGCATTTGCGGCGGTCCATGTCGCATTGTTTTCCAGAGGAATGGGCCACCGAGTCCGCCTTCTGCCAATATTCCTGGGAATCGCATCCCATGTTGCCCGACATTCCACTTGAAGAGTTGCATCGCAACTTGACACCTGGCGCGTTTTTTGCCAACGTTGCCCATCCTGACCGTCATGCTGCTGGCGGAGGTCGTAAAAGCCGTCAAGGCCGTCAAGGTCATGCGCGCAAAGACACTTAAACCGCAACCAACACACAGTTCACCCTAACACAACCCAAACACAAAGGTTGGAATGACAAAGGTTGGAATGATGGTTGCGGAAAACAAGGAAGACCGAGAAGACAAAGAAGACAAAGAAGACCGAGCAGTGGTGTGCACCGCCGCAGTATCTTTTGCGGCAAAGTACCAGCCAACCCAGTTGCGCGCCTTCGACAACGATCCGGACGCAGTGCACATGTTGATGTCGCTTTGCGAGGTGGATCAGTTGTTCGTGTTGTTGGTCGGAAGCATCGCCTCAGGCAAAACCGCGCTGTTGCAAGCCACCGTGCGACAGTACTACCGCGACTGGTCGCCGAAGCAGTACCACAGCAACATCCTGTGCATCAATTCGTTGAAGGAGCAGGGGATCCAATACTACCGCAATGAGGTGAAGACATTTTGCCAAACGCGGTCCTGCATTCCGCGCAAGAAGAAAATCATCGTGTTGGACGACTTGGACACCCTGCCGGAACAGAGCCAGCAAATCTTCCGCAACTGCATCGACAAATACCACAAACATGTCTTCTTCTTGTGTTCCTGTACCAACCCCATCAAAGTCATCGAGAACTTGCAGTCGCGCCTCACCGTGTTGCGCATCCAACCGATGCGCGCGGAACCGATGCGCGCCTTGATGGACCGCATCTGCGCGGAAGAAGGATTGATCGTGGACAGCGACGCGCGCGCATTCCTGTTGCAAATCGCCAACCACAGCGTCAAATCCATCATTCACGCGCTGGAGAAAATCCAGTTGTTGGGGGCGCCCGTGGATTTGGCGCTGGCGGCGCAACTGTGTACCAACATTCACTTTGCGCAATTGGAGGAATGCGTGCGCCACCTGTTGGCAGGCGATTGGAAGGCGGCGTCGGCAGTGTTGTTCCGGCTGCACGACTGCGGGTACTCCGTGATGGACATCTTGGACAACTTCCACGGGTTTTTGAAAACCACCAAGGCGGTGTCCGAAGCGCAAAAGTACGCCCTGATTCCACTCCTGTGCAAGTACATCACAATCTTCCACAACATCCACGAAGACGAAATGGAGTTGTCGCTGTTCGCACACAATGCCGTTCACGCCCTGCAAGACACAACTCTTTGAGTTCACTTCTATGTCACTTGTTCTAATTCCATGTCAATCAAACACGTGCGCTGGGCAGAGAATTTGGAGCCACACATCATCACGGAAATGACTCCAGCGGTGAACCGCGCCATGCACCTCTTGTCATTAAACGGTCGCCGCGACGACGGCTGTCTATTTTACACGAACACAATCACTCACAAATTCTACGCGAGAATGCTGGGCCAAGGCCCTCGGTGCTGTTTCATCGATGTGTCGAATCGATATGACTGGGACACCATCATGCGCACCCAAACTATGGATTACACTCCACTGTCCAATCAAGCAAAGGGTGAAGATGTCGCAAAGGGTGAGGATGTCGCAAAGGGTGAGGATGTCGCAAAGGTCGAAGATGTCGCAAAGGTCGAAGATGTCGCAAAGGTCGAAGATGTCGCAAAGGGTGAGGATGTTGCAAAGGGTGAGGATGTCGCAAAGGTCGAAGATGTCGCAAAGGTCGAAGATGTCGCAAAGGGTGAGGATGTTGCAAAGGTGAGCGAATTGATGCAACTCTGCTTCCTCATCACTTTGTTGTCCCTGGTTTGGGGCTTCTCAGTCACCTTCTATTGGCACATGTCACGATACGAGGACGAAGTGCCGCGCCCAACAAACGTCCATTGTGATTGTCGATGCATTGGACCACACGAATGATGTGCAAACACAATTGCCATTGCGCATGAATTAGTTAACTTGTTAAGAATAATCACGCACACACCAAACAAAATACACACAGTTTTGAATGTCTTTCTAACACAGTACATACACCGAACACATACAATCTACATGTTTATGAACACATCTACGGTTAAACATGTAAAGGGTGGCTTGTCTTTTTTTTTCTATAGTGTTACGCAAACGCGCCATTCCTAGGACACGACAGGACGAAGGGAAATCAATGCAGGAAGAAGTTGGATGCGCAGCAACAAGCGCAGGTGTCGCGAAAGGTCGTCCATGTCGAAGCAAGCATTTCAAGACTCCGCCATCGAGATCGGAGTTTTGGAATTGGTTGACCCAGTTTTGCGCGGAATCGGTGGACGGCCGGACAGGGGAGGGTGTCGTAGAGGTGGACGAGGTAAGTTTCCGACGCGGTATGTATCGCAACTTGATTGCCCCGTATTGGACACAATGTCGCGCGCACTACCACATCTCGAAGCGTCACTATCTTGATCGCGCACTCACCTTCTCCTCGTTCATCACAGTCGTGCGACAACTCTGCAACTTCTTGGAAATACCCTACACGTACGACGTCGCCTATCATCAATCCAAACATCACATGGTTTATCATTTGCGTCGCCGCTTCAACCATGACCACGATCACGACAACAACCGCACGCAGTCTAGTTCATCAGGGTGCTGCTTATCGGCGGCGACTGCTTCCGGACTTTGAGGTGGTTTTGCTGTTGCCACCGTTGCGCTTCTTGGCGGTGTTGGCGGTGGCGCGACGTTTCTTGGTGGCGGCGGAGGGGGAAAGTGGTTCGTCAAAGAGGTCGTCGCCATCGACGGAAGCAACTTCGCCATCCAAATCCACGCTGATTTCATCGTCGTCATCTTCGTCGAAATCAGACAAGTCGTCGTCGTCTTCATCTTCTTCCCCCTCTCCCTCATCGAAGTCTTCCAAGTCTTCGTCGGTCTTTCGTTTACCCTTTCGTTTGGTGTTCTTGGCCTTGTCTTCGTCTTCGCCGCCGCCTCCCCAGGAGAAGAGAGACGAGTCCAACCAAGACCCCGCAGTTCCAACGTCGTCGGATTTCTTGGCACGTTTGCGAGGAGGACGACTTGCGGCATCTTCCATCTCTCCGTCATCATCTTCGTCGTCGTCGGAGGAGGAGTGATCGTCGCTAAAGTCATCCAAGTCGTCTTCGTCCATGGCTCCGTCGTCGTGCGCATCGAAATCGTCCTCTAACAGCGGCAGATGCCCGCGGGATTTGCCGCCACCGCGTTTGGTTTCGCCGTCGGAGTTGCTAAAGAGCATGAACCCAAGGCCACCCAGCGCAAGAATGGTGGAGGCAAGCATGAAAGTGGTGCTAGCGGAAGAGTCTTGCATTGCGGCGATTGTGTGTGTGTGTGGCGCGGGAAGGAGGTGGATGTTACCAATGCGAGAGAAAGACGCAACCCGAATTGGAACGAACAGTGTGTGTGTGTGATCTTGCTTCATCTTATGCTCGATCATCGCGGAATCGACACACGGAAACAATCCAGGGAAACAGCGAAGTGGATCCGCGACTGTCATCTTCCGGATGGATGCGACGCGCCTCCTTCGAATGAATGTGCGTCACTCGTTCAGGTCGCGCAAACTGGAGAATAGATTGGATGCATCGACCATGTTCTCGCACCACAATTCCCCGCTGCGCACACCAACGGCGAATGCATTGCTTGACTTGCATCCACGCAGACCATTTCACGGGATGTGGCAACACTTGTCGCGCCATTGGTTTGCCGAGGTTGAGTGTGGAGTTGCGTCTGAGATCCATGTTGGTGCGCGCGCGCGAATCTTGCGATGGATGAGTGGTTGCATTCTGCACAGAAAAAAGGGGGGGGTGAAATTTGTGACATATTTTGCCGCCTACATGGGCACGGAGGGATAGATGGCGGCATTGGCCAATGCGCCGTGATGGCTGCGCAAGGAGTCTCCGAGGAACATGGGTTTCACGCCCCAGACGGGTGCGCGCGATGGCACTTTCCAGAAGGCGATGAATGGGGCGGGAAGCATGGCGGCCAACGGCGACGATGATGGGGCTGATGGGGCCGCCGCGGTTGCAAGGGAAGCAGCTTTGGGGTCGGCAAAGGGATGTGTCTCGGAAGAAAGAGCCAACAGGAGACAGTTGCCCAAGAAGGTGTCCGTCTTCAACACTTCCGCTTCCGACAAGCAGGTGATCCATCGAAAGGCGGGGCGTTCCGCCAGCGCGCGGTGTGGAATCCATGCTCCGTAGAGATCACGGTGCAGCGCGATAGGTGTGCGCGCCATCCAGTGTTCCGGCAACACGGGGTCGTCGTGCAAGGATTGGGTGCCGACGGCGTGGCCGGACACGACACTCAGGCGAGAGGCATGTTCGAGACACCATTGACTGGCTTGGTCCAAGAAGACGGAGGCGTCCGTGGCGTCGCGGGACGTCAAATGTTCCAGGAACTGGCACAATTCCTCCACCAGCGCACTCCCCTTCGGTGCGCCGCACATCTCCAGACTGGGTGCGAACGGCCGTTCGCAGGAAGTGATGCCACGGTTCACGGTTTCGCAAACGAAGAATTCCTTTTGCTGGCGCAGTTGCGCGTCGTGGAGGGGGCGCAGGTTGCGCATGCACACGAAGGACAGGGGACACAGCATTCCGCCGAAGTGGCGCAACAATTTCATCATGCCCAGCTGGCGCAGTTTGGTGAGGAGTGGGTCGGCCACTTTGGCGAGGTCGATCTCCCAGGCAGGTAGCAATTTGGCGAAGGATCGGTCGTCGACGATGCAGATGGTGAAATCGTCTTGGCATCGCTGCAGAATGCTGCGCACGGTGAGGAACAAGTAGGGTTGGTTGAGTTCCATGCTGCTGCGCGATCCAAAACTCTCCCATTGACGGGCGTTGTATTCGTAAGGGATGTGGATCCACAAGATCGGCAAGGTGCTGGCCTCCAGACTCCCGCGGTCCCGGTTCAAGAACTGCTGGATGGCGCGAAAGGTGGTTTGGTCGTCCGTCAGTTGCCATTTTTGGTCGTAGCGGCGATACAGCACCCCCACCGTGGTCAGGATGACCAACCAAAAGATCAAGTTGGCAAAGGGTTGCAAATCCATGGCAACCGTGATAGATGTGGTGGTAGTAGTAGTTGTGGTAGCGGCGGCGGCGTCGGTCGCGATGTGCTATATGGATGCTGCGCGCGTGGAAACAAATGCGTATACTTCCTGTCGCGAAAAAAGAATTCGCGCTGCGACATGCAACCTTTCTCCTTTTTGCTTCTTCTCTCTTCCCATCCCCACCACCCTCTCCGCTTGTCGTCAGAACATCCGAAATCCGGGAATTCCGAAGGAATCTTTGGTGGAAAAGTGAAAATGTTTGGAAATTCGGGGAAGAGTACGGCTGCTTTTGAAAATTGGACATTTTAAATGTCCAAAATGCCACAAGGGCTGAAGTCCGCGCCGTTTCGACAAACATCGGATTTGGACCCCGGGTCGGAAAATGGGGAAACCGTCGACTGCGCACGCAACCTCGTGCGACAATTTGGCGACATTGGAGACACCACACCACAAGGACTTCGGCACAGAATTAGAGGAATTCCTCTAATTTCGAAGGATGGTCGGGGGAAAGTTGGAGGCAACGAATGGATTTTGAGACATTTTGAGACAATTGTCTCAAAAGGATATAGAATCCCTTGTGGGTGTGTTGCGGAGATTGACGAAACGAGAAGTGCTGCGATGCCAAAGGACTGCATAGACTATACTCGAACGTGTTTTTACTTGCTGCATTGCAAGGATGTGCGCGTGTCGGAGTTTTACGTTGGCCATACCACCAATTTCGTGAAGCGCAAGTCGTACCACAAATCCGCGTGCCGCCAGAGTGGAACGCTGCACATTTATGACGTGATTCGCGAATCCGGGGGATGGGACAACTGGGAAATGCTGGAATTGGGATGGTTTTCGTTGCGCGACAAACGAGATGTGCTGCGGAAAGAGCGCGAACTCACTCAAACACATCGCGAACAACGCCACAAAGAGACGGAGGGTCTGTTGGCATCGGAGGTGCGCGCGCAGCACACCATCCCTGCTGTGCCTGGGACGGTTAACACACAGTTAACCGATTTTGCTCATCTTTTGAGACATTTTCAACCACGTGATTTACCGCGCGGTGTATCGTGTGAACATTCGACCATCGCCCCGCATTGTGCGCACGAGAGCCCATCGCAGTTAACATTGGTTAACCATTTGTTAACACAGAATGAGACATTTCTTTCGGGGCAGGCGTCGGAGACAGCGATTTTTGTGTGCGAGGGATGTCGTCGCCCATACAAGTCGCGGGTGGGTCGATGGAAGCACCAGAAGAAGTGTGTGCCGTGGTCGTCGTCGTCTGTTTCCGCTCCTTCCCCAGTTTCTCCTTCTGCACATTCTTCTTCATCTTCATCTTCATCTTCTTCTTCATCTTCTTCTTCTTCTGCTGCTTTTTCGTCGTTGTCGCCGCCGTCCGCCACGATGACAGAGCAGATTACGCCGCATTTGATCGTGAACATGTTGGAGCAGAACAAGGAGTTGACGAACATCATTTTAGAGCAGAACAAGACCATCATGGAGATGGCGTCGAAGCAAGGGGTGCACATTCACTCGAACAACATCAACAGCCACAACAAGACTTTCAACTTGAATGTGTTTTTGAACGAGCGCTGCAAGGACGCGATGAACATCCGGGATTTCGTGGAGTCGCTGAAACTGCAACTGGCGGATTTGGAGTCGGTCGGGCGCTTGGGGTTCGTGGAGGGCATCTCCAACATCATCGTGAAGAGTTTGAATTCGATGGATGTGTGCAAGCGCCCGGTGCATTGCACCGACAAGAAACGCGAAACCCTGTACATCAAAGACGAAGATCGATGGGAGCGCGACGACGAACACAAGCGCAAGATGCGCACCGTCATTCAACACGTTGCGGCGAAGAACACGCACCTGTTGCACTCCTTTTGCGAACAACATCCCGAATGTCGCTCCGGCAGCTCCGCGATGTCCGGGCAGTATGACCGCATGGTGTTGGAGTCGGTGGGTGGGAACGATGCGCACACCCGCGAAGAACACGAAAACAAAATCATCCGCAACATCACCAAGGCAGTGTCGCTGGAAAAAGGTGGCCAGAAAGCGTTGTTGGAAGCGGTGGCAGTGGCGGATGGTGCTGGTCCTGGCGGCGGATGGTGAAGGTAGGGGGGGGGAAACGCTTTTTTTTTCTGCAGGGAAATGTATACATACACACATACAGTCCCAACGTTGTCCACATCATTGAACACGGAGAAGCAGAAGAAGATGTCAAGCGGAGAGCCTCCTTCCAAGAAAAAGCGAATTGCACCAATGCAGTTTGTGCCAGCACAGGTTGTCCCTGCTACTGCTGCTGAAAACACTGAAACCAATGCGCCGGCGCAAGTTATTCCTGCTGTTGTAGAGGCGCAGCCATCACACCCGGCGTTCGCAAAAGCAAATGAGGTCAAAGATGACGGAGAAGGCTACCGAATTCAAGCTGCGCCGGCCCATTTCACGGATGCCGAGAAGACTGCGTTTGAATACCAGCAGCTGATGCGCATGTATTTTGCAGACGAGAATCTGACAAAGCATTTGCCAGGCACCGACAAAACGCAGATGCAACAGATACAACATGCGAGAATGACCTTTCGTGAGAACATGTTGGCGTTGGGGGAAACTGACATGGTGAACAAAATTGCCGCATTGGAACAAGAGATTGATCGTTTTGACACGATGTATCGACAAATGGCTGCACATAAGACAGGTCAAACTGTTCTGAGTGACGAGGAGTTTGCGACGTTGGAACAACAATTGGCGCAGCAACAAACACGCATCGGTGTGTTGGTGGATGAGTTGATGCAATTGCACGAGGAGATTGGCTCCAAATTGGCGACAAAAGCAATACAGTCTGTGCAAGCAAGTGTCCGGGAACAAGAGTCGATCATGAACGCCATGTACGACAATCGGAGGTCATTGAAAAAAATATTCGAGTCCGCACTTCCCAGAGGCGCAAATCTCACACCCGAACAGCGTAATGATTTGGAGTTGATCGAGAAGCAGATACACGTGCTGAATGAACAAAAGGAAGAAATGATGGCATTGATGGGCAACATCAAAAATGTGTACGAACAGAAGGTGAAGGACATCACGTCTGATGTCCAGACATTGAAGAATAGAGCCGCGTACAACAAGGTGAGCGACTTTACCAACTTTAACAAAGACGCATTGTACGCACACACGATGAATGTCATGGGCATGAACACGAGAAGGGGTGGGCGTCGTCGTCGCTGGCGTGGCGCAATCAGTCGTCGCTACCGTCGTGGTGCTCCACGCAAAACCACCCGCCGCCATAGCTTGCGTCGTTGTCGAACGAAGCGCCGCGGCAACAAACGACGTCGTTGTTCGCGACGTCGATGAACTTCCGCGACACAGATTGCATGCACACATCCTCCATTGAGCAAACTATCGCTCGCTCTCGACAGCTTCAAATGATGAAAAAAACGGGTGGCGGGCCGTTTTTTTCAACGATGGTTGGTGGAAGGGATGGGTGCGGAAAAAAGTGGAAGGAAGAAGGGGGGGGGGACAATGTGCGGAGTGTGTAGATGGATATGATGAAGGAAGAAAGAAACGGTGTATGCGGTGTGAAGTGGAACAGAGTTAAGTGGTTACATAGATGCTACGATACAGGGAAGGAAGTGGGTAACTGGATGCTGTGCTGCTGCTTTTGCTGCTACTGCTTTTGCTGCTACTGCTTGGCGTTGCCGAGGGTGAGGTAGAATTTGCCACATGGATGTTGAGGGTTGCAGATGGTTGCGAGTCGATTTTTGGCGCGGCGATTGGCAATGGTTTGTGCTCCCACACCGTTGTTGCTGGCGCGATATTCGTTGAAGACAGTGGTGGTGGAAGAGGCGCAGGCTCCGGGAAAGAAGCGGGTGGAGCGTCGCGCGCCAACCCCCAATTGTTTCTTGACCAGGAAGCCTGGAAATCCAACCGATTTGCCGTACCAAAATTGTCCGTTGGGCATCGTGAATGCGCGAAAAAAAAAGACAAAGAACGACAAAGAACAACAAAGAGCGTGGATATGTTGCCGCCGGAATTTAATTTTTTTGCGCAATGCGGCAATGGTGGTCATTGTGCACACATTGAAATGGCATTGCGCAAAAATAACAGGGAAAAGAACACCCGCATGGGGTGATGATACTAGAGTGCGGTGGAGTTTCACGCGATGCGTCGTGTTGGAATTTCTTTGGACACGATGTAGATGGAATTTTCGGTGATGACGATGAATTCGTTGTCCGCGCGGTACATCTTGGCGATGGAGGAAGTGTACTCTTCCGCCGATTTCACCAACATTTTTTCGCCTCCTTCGCGGACGCCGACGGAGGCTGTCTTGTTCAAGGACGGAAGCCAGTAGTCCATGACGATAGGTTTGTCGAGGGAGATGGAGAGACGCAATGCATTGCGGGCTGTCACGTCCGAAGGGATGGGGGTTGCATTGGCAGTGCCATTTGCAGCAGCCGCGTTGGTTGCGGCAGCAGGGTCGGATGCGCCGGTCGTGGTTGCGACGGCGGTGGCCGCAGGAGGAGCGGCGACGGATCGTTTGGAGTGGGCAACAAGTTCAGACATGGCAGTGGTCTACGGTGGATTGTGTTTGATGTGTTTGATGTGTTTGCAATGAGGGAACCGACTGTGATGGGTGTTTCGCAGCGAACAAGAAAAGGGATACTCTGTGGTCGGAAAAAAGAAACAGTGGAAACAACGCGCGCGCCGCTAAAGGGTCGACGATGGAAGTGGGAGGAGATGCCGGCGAAAGACTTGCCAGTACAATTTGGTGGGATTGGCGCCCAACGACCCAACTTCGCTGTCCAGCGCGTGGATGGCCTCGTCACTTGCATTGAATGTGTTGTCGGCGAGGTGGATCGATTCGAATCCCAGTGACAACACGCGGGCTTCCCAGTGGTCGCGCGTCTGGACCAACAAGGTGTTGGTGCGCAGATAGTGTCGAATGGATGCCGCGTGGTCAGCAATCAAGGGTTTGTTGTCCTTGGCGGCCTTGCACATGTCTAACAAATGGTACAATCGGTGTTCCCATTCGATGAGCCAGGTGACCGTGCTGGCGACCGCGTGATGTTCTTTCAGGATGAGCAATCCGCCGGGTTTCAAGACTCGCGTTATTTCGGACAGCGCCTTTTCTTGCACGTCGGGCTTCATGTGGTGCAATGACACCATGCACAACACGACATCTTGCGACGCAGTGGCGACGGTGTCGATGGATTCGTTGTCCCAGAAGCAGTAGCGAATGGTTGGGTGATTGAACAGGTATTGTTCTTGCCAATCCGTGGCAGTTTCAATGCACGTGTACTGCTGGGTTGATTGGAACTCTTCTTGCAGCGCCGCTAACACATTGCCATTCCCTCCGCCGAAATCCAGCAACTGCAACTGTTTCCAGGGGCTGTCGGCAGTCGTTTCCTCTTCCCGAACTGTCGTCGCAGCAGCATTGGCATTGGTGGTATTGGTGTTTCTATTTGCATTGGCATGGCACATGATGATTTCCGCCAGATGACTGGACACAAAATGGTTGCGCTCGGCGGGTTGCTGCGGCGCGGTGTACGTGCGCAGCATCAACGTGTAAATCTGGGTCATGGATTCGATCAGCGTGAGGTTGTGGTTGTAGATGACGTTCATCACCCACTGTTCGTTGTGTTTGCGCCACTGCGCGCTTCGTCCGATTTTGCGCACAATGCGCTGCAGGTTGTCCATGGTCAACGATTTGTGGTCCAAATAGAAGTCCGGGGTGACAAAGTGGTTTGCGGGCCTGGTCGATGTCAGAGGAAGATATTGAGTTCGAGCACGGTTTTGAAATATGGTGATGTCTATGAAATTTCTGTGTTGCACGAACATTGTTGCACTGGAAAACACGTGCACGCGGCCACGGATGGGACAATCCACATCTTTCAGGAAGACGTTCAACCCAACGTACACCCCGCGGGAAAAGATTGCCAACGGACTCACATCCTGATTGCTTTGATCACGGACGAGGTAATGCACTTTGGCGAAGTGGATGGAATCCAGCGATGGTGTTTGCGAATTGCTTTGTTCGAATCGCCACTCCCACGGCATCCCGCAATTTTCCACAAACATGGTGAACAACTTTCTCCACCGGTTGCAGTTTTGGTTCGCACATTCGGCCAATGCCATCAGTGCTCCCACCAGGTTGATTTTTCGTGGTGCACAGTAATGCATTGCTTCGATTGCGAGATTGCGACACAGATTTGATTCCGTCATCAACCACCACATTGCGTGGCGCTCCGAAATAGGTGTCATGAAAAAATCCGGCAGATTCTTGTCCGGTTTGGTTCGATCGAGGAGGTCAAAGCTGCCCCAATTGAACAAAGTGTGTATGTTTGCATGCATTGCTGCTTTTTTGTTTGTTTTTTTTCCGTGTTCGCGTGTGTATCTGTGTGTAGTGTTGATTGTGTGTAGTGTTGATTGTGTGTAGTGTTGATTGTGTGCAGTGTTGATTGTGTGCAGTGTTGATTGAAAAAAAGAAGACTTGGATCAGTCAGTGTGAACAAATTGAGAGTTACAATGATAAGAAACAAGAAACAAGAAACAAGAAAGAATCGACATCCACAAAAAAGATGAAAATGAGAGCATGTTATGCATTGCTTGCACGTTTTGCTTTTCTTCTCGCAGCGGCTTTGGGATTGTTTTTCTTTGGCAAAATTTCGATGAGCAAACTGTTCCCATTCTTTTCTTTCATTTGATAGTTTTTGAAATTTGGATGCAAGAATGCAAATTTGGATTGGTCTGCAAGATACGCAGCAGCTTGAGATTGCAAATGCAAGTGTGGACAAAGTGGGCATGAGAAATGTTCGCGGTCCTTTGCCCACTTTTCTCTGCGAATTTTTCTCATGAGCGCGAATCGTATTCTTCGCCATGGTCCAGGTGAATTCATTCTCGTCACCGCATTTTCCGCAGGATTGACAGTGTGTTCTTCTCGTTCCCATATTTTGTGCAATCTGTCGTAACGTCGTTGCTTGGTGAGCTTCTTGTGTTTTTTGTTGAACTGGGAAACTTTGGTGTTGCAGCTAGACAACTTGGAGAACTTGGAGGAAGACTTTGTGCATGCCGTGGAGGGAGCGTTGGCATAGTTGCGCAATGTGGTGCGAGATTTGCCGTTCTTCAGATTCTTGTCGGTGGATTTCCTGGTGCCTCTTTTGGAGATGGTTCGAGGTTTGGGACACTGCTCCACGACATGACCAGGCTGCCCGAAGCACTTGCTGTCAAATTCATCTGCGAAGTATATGCAATTTTCCTCTTCTGAAGAAAGTTCATGGTGGTTTTCCGTGTCCGCCGCGCCTTCTTCCGTGTCCATGTCTGTGTCCGAAGCTTGTTCATGCAACAACGAATGTGCATTTTCGTATGTGATCTCACTGTTGTCGAGGGGAAATTTTGATTCTTTGTGAGTTGGCGCAAGAAGTGACATTCTGAGTAATTGTGTGTTCAATCGATTCAATCCCGTGCAACAATCGACGGTGATGATTTGTTTAGACAAGTGTGCAAATGTAAAAAATGTAAAAAAATGAAGTTCAGTTTTGGTTTTGTTTTGATTTATTCCTTTACACATTCAAGTTTAACATGCTGAATACAAAGTTATGCGATGGCAGATGACACAAGCATGGAAATGATGTCATGCGAGACAAAGGGTGACAGATCCACGTGCTCGTTGGATAACGATGGAGGGGATCGAGAAGAGGCAGATGAAGGAGAGGATCGCACTGGCTGCAACAGTGGTAGGAGGCAAGGTTCTTCTTCATCGACAGAGACTCGTTGCACTTTCGCCAAGGGAACTGTGCTGGTGTACTCTTGCATGTCTTTGCTTCTTGCACGCTTGTTTTGTGGTGTGGATGTCACGATGTTTTTGGATTTATTCTCTTTGTTTTGGATGTGGGTTTCGTCGTGGCTTTCCAATTTGAAGGTCAGTTTGCGTTTGCGATGCATGTCGCGTTCTCGAGCGGCGGCGGCGGCGGCGGCGGCGGCGGTAGCGTCCATCTCTTCAAGGTTGACTTGGCTGAATGGAAAGGTGGGGAGAATGACTTGGGTGGGCGGCAATTGCCATCCCACGCCGCGCATCCCCACTTGTGCCAACTCGCGCTGCGATTCTTCCAACAATTGTAGCACGAGGTCTTCTTCCTTTTCTTCTCCTGCTTGTTCATTTGCGCCTTGAGAAACTGGGGTGCAGAAGTTGCCACAGAGTTTGCGCACATAGTACTCTTCGCAGGTTTCGCGCAGCAACATCCATTGCTTTTGTCGTTGTTGCTCCAAGTTGCATTCTTGCGCAAAGGCGCCGCGGCCGTGTTTTCCATTGCGCAAGACAAAGCTGGAATTCTTCATGGTGTTTTGCGCAGTCACCATGTCAACGTAGAAATCGACTCGGTCACTTTCCGACAGGCGGTGGTGTTTCATGGCGGCGGGGGTAGGAGATGGATGCACAGTTTGTGGGTGTGCAGGAACAAGGATATCGCCAACATTCTTTGGACTGCCTTTGGACTTTGGGGTACTGTTGTGGGCACGCACACTGGGTTTGGTGGTCGCATCTTGCGACACGTCTTGATTTTTCGGTGCATTTTTGCGCAAGATGGGTAAGGTGGAAAATCCCTCACTGCGCAAATGCGCATCCATAGTGCATCGCATGTGTGCAAAACTCTTCATGTGTTTGTTGTACGTGGTGGCAAGTCCGGTCACAAAATTGCAAGGGTCGCAATGGAAGGTGGGAAACTCACGAATGAAGGTTTGATATTCTTCCGGATTGTGTTTCGCAAGCAAACTCAGATGACGCGAAGAACGACAGTGGTGTGACATGCTGGCTGTGTCTGTGCCGGTGAATGGACACAAATGACAGTGATAGGGAACCGAAGGGGACACGACTTGCATATTGACATCTGTCTTGGGTGGTCTGCCAGGCTTTCTCTTGAGTGGCACAAGGGTGGTAATAGTGGCAGTATCAGTTACAACGGAGGACATTGAAGGAAGATCAGGAAAAAGAAACAACAAATTGCAATTGAGAGCTGTTGTGGTGTGAGTATTTTAGTGTTGCGATGAGAGCAAGAAAAAAAATAAAATTATGAAGACCTTGGGGCCCATGGGTGTGGGGGTGGAATGGCTTACACCCTGCGTCCCAGAGCTGAACACATCTGTGTTCTACAACAGTGTTCGTGTGGCAGTGATGGCAGTTTTTTTGAATTTTCGAAATTTCGATGTTTCGGTATTTCGTAATTAACACTTTCATGTTGATGTATTGTGGATTGCATTGAATTGTGAATGAAATATGTGAAAAGTGTGAATGCGTTATGATGTAAAGTGTTAAAATGTTAAGGTGTTTGATACTACGGCGCGCAATTCATGCACGCAATCTACAAATATGCACATGCGACATACCAACCATCTTACACTAAAGGGAACATGTTGTGGCGACGTTACACTTCCATCGCGGCGGAAGGAGTCTTGGGAAAAAAGTGATCGAAGAGTGCATCGATGTGTCTTACCGAAGCGATTCCGTAGAAGAAGCGTTTGCGAAAGTCGGCGAAGAAGAAACATGCGTTCAGGATGATGCGCTTGGAACACCACACGGTGGAGTAATCGATGCGCAAGACGGTTCTGCAAACGACGAAGGTATGCAACAGGCGCTCAAAGAATTGCCACTGGTTGCGCGAAGTGAATTCGGGCAATTGGCGCGCATTAAAAATGCGTTGCAGGATGGCACGCAACACGGGTGGCGCCATCCACCGTTGGGTCATGCCTCCGACACAGACATCCATTTTGATTGCTTGTTGCATGGCTACGATGAGGAAAACAGCGCGAATACATGCCATCACGTTGGGGTCACGATTGCCACCTGCAAAACTGATGTCTTTCGTTCGTGTCAGACTGCACTGTTCCACGTACCAGTCGCGCATCTGGTGCAAATCCATCGACATTTCCCCTTTGCGTTGTGCAGATGCGAAATCGCGGTCAAAGATGCTGATCAAATACACAAAGTCATCCTGCGTTAAAAAGCGCGCCACTTCCGAGTCAAACAGGGTGCGGAACAATGTGTAATCCGACAACACGATCTGCGGAAATTGCGATTCGCTCATGGAGGAGGCGGTTAAGTTTGATTTGGTTGTTGTAGTTGCGGTTGCGGTTGTCGCTGGGTGTGTTTCCGGTTTCATGTTGTTGGAAGGCACGGTCGAAGTGTCTGACGTGATCGATGGATCGGGAAAGTGATCGAATTGGTCAATCAGCAACAACAGGTGTGTGAGATGAAGGGTGCGAGAGGGAGCATCGTCCAACAATGCCTCGATCAGTTCCGCCTCCAATTCATTCATGTCGACATCATCATTTGTCGTGACAGATGGTTGCTGCGTGGAATTAATGCGACTGGCTTCCGCTTGTGCTACTTGCGCGGTGTGGGACAACGGCGCACGTTTGGATGCTGCATTTCCCTTGCGATCTGCGTTTGCCTTGCGGACGACAGTTGCAATTGGACTTGGCACATATTTCGTGGATTGCTTCGATTTCGCAATGGTCTTTGTTTTTGTCATTGTCTTCGTCCTTTGCGCACGAATACAATCGGCAATTCGTGCCATGACGACCAACGATGACGAGTCGTCTTCTCCGTTCCCTTCATCTTTTCCTTCATCTTTTCCTTCATCTTTTCCTTCATCACTTCCTTCATCACTTCCTCCGTCTCTTCCTTCTTTTTCGTCGTCCGTCATTCCTTCCATTGCTTCCAGATTGCCAATGTCGTGCTGAGAAAACCATTCGTTCGCAGTGGATGCTCGAAGTTCGCCGACTGGCACTGGACAAGAAGAGAACATGGCGGTCGATGATGTAATGTGCGACATGATGTTTTTCGTTTGAATGTAACGAAGAATGACAGCACCTGTGGTGTGGTGATCGAGTATAAGAATGTTGTAACGAAGCAACAAGAAAAACAAATAAATGTGAATGCGATGGATTTGAAATGGATCTTTTTCTCACTCCCAGGTTGTGCGGTGGGGTTTGGAGAATTTGCAGTGTGTTTCGGAGAGGGGGGAGTTTCTGGAGGATTTTCTGGAGGATTTTCCGGAGTTTCGCTTTTTGGATGTTTCGGAGGGCCGTGTTTTTGCCGACTTTAGAGAGGGCCGTTTTTTTTGGCCAAACAATTGGTGAAGGGATAGGAAAGGAAGGGAAGAAATGAAGAAAGGAAGGGAATGAACGGAAATCAATTGACGATTGTTCATCATTACTGGGTTACATGTACTTTGCTGCATTCTTTGCAGCACAGCATTCAAATCAAACACATGTACAACATGCACATTCAAACATTGCACACAACAAACATACACAACAAACATACACACACAACACATACAGTTTACCAGATACCTGCATCGTCTGCAGACCATTGCATTGCGAGTTTCAAGGTGTCCAAATTCTTACCTCGATGGTCTGTGATGCGATGGATGGATTTTGAGTCAGCGCCATACTCCAACAACAACTTGACAGTTTTGCTTCGTCCGTTGACGGTGGCATCCATCACAGGTGTCCATCCGTCGACATCGGCATGTTCGATGTCCAAACCTCGATGAATGCAGATTTCCGCAATGTGGGCTTTGCCTGCTTCTGCGCAACAGTTCAAGAGCGATCGGTCGTGCAAAGTGTTTGCGGAGGCGTCGGCACCGTTCTTCAACAAATACTTGACAATGTTGGAAAAGCCACTTCGTGCGCTGTACATTAGCGCAGTGCATCCATCCTTGTCTGCAACATTCACATTTGCGCCGTGGTTCACTAATTCATGAACCACTTTCTCATGTCCACCGGCGCAAGCCAACAACAAACTGTTTTTTCCAGCTCGGTTGCAGGGTTCCATATCCGCACCACGATGGAGGAGAAGTTGGACGATGCGCAAGTAACCATGCTCCGCAGCATACGCAAGAGGAGTCAACTGGAAGAGGTCTGGAATGGAATGGTCCGCATCTCGCTCCAACAAGAATTCCACCACCTTTGGGTAATTGTGTTTGCTTGCCTCCAGCAATGCAGTGCTGCGAAAGAAATGCGATTGACTGTTGACATCAAGGAGAGGATAATTGTGGAACAATTCTTGGATCAATTCCAAATCGCCATCTTCCGCTGCCTCAACAAGAAGACTTCCGGGCGGAGGGGAAGGAAGAGTCACGTTTTGCTGGTCAAGGATGAATTGATTGAATGCTTCCTCATCTTCTTCATCCACCTCATCTTCTTCATCCGAAGAATCCGAAGAAGAGGAAGAATCTGCTTCCTCTTCTTCAACCTTTTCATCTCCATCGTAGTTGGAGATACGGCGGCGTTTGATGCGCGGACCATCATCATCCCCTTCCAATTCAGAGTCAGGTTGGGTTGGCATTTCGGACCAGGAGGCAATGGATGCAGTCTCGATGTCCAATGGGGCTGCCACGTCCTGAGCAGCGTTTGATCTGCAGTCGACAAAGCCGAACCACATTGCTTCGCGGTCCAGCGGAACCACTGCATTGCCAGGCAATACAAATTCGTCTTCTTCTTCTTCTTCTTCCATGGAAGGATGCGCAAGAGCAGAAGCAGGTTTTGTCGTTCCACGTTCAGTCGCCGCAGATTCGATGACATCGATTTGGGTTGGGACGTCATACGGAAAGCCGGCGGCGACAGTGGATGGAGATGGATTGGCCCAGTCGCGACATTCGTCTTCGTCGCACAATCGGAACACTGCGCTGCGGATGTTGTTGCAGGCGTGAAAGTGTTGGAAGGAGTGGCATTTGTGGAGAATGCGAGAAATGTTTTCCACGTTCAGCAAGTACCACTTGTGCAGCGGTTGGTTGAATGCGGAACAGCGATCAAACATGTGCGAGAAGTCTCGGACTTGGTACACCATCCATGGGTTTAGACATTGGTTGAACTTGCGGCACTCTTGGAACATACCACTCATGTCGCGCACTTTGCGCACATCCCACTGCCACAATGGGGAGTTGAACTCGTAGCAGCGGTGGAACATGAGGCGCATGTTGGTGACTTGGCTGACATCCCAATTGTAGATGATTTGGTCGAATTTGTGGCATTCGGCAAACATTTGGTGCATGTCGGTGACATTGCTGGTTTCGAAGCACATGAGGTTTTGATCCATCACATTGCAACCCATGAACATGCGGGACATGTCGGTGGCGGAGGGAGTGTGCCAATCCACCAATGGACTGTTGAAGGATCGGCAGCCGAAAAAGGTTCCTCGAAAACTGGTGACATTGGACACGTCCCAGTTTTCGATATTCTCGTTGAACTTGTATCGACCACTGAAGAGGTAACTGAGATCAGTGACTTGGGACACATCCCACTCCTCGATCGATCCGTGATCACGCAAGATGTCATTGCGGGTGTGGTGTTCATTCAGATACGCATTGACCAAATGGTGAATGTTGGCATTGCAGATCGTGTACAAGGGTAACTTCTCTCCAGACATTGTCACAACAAGTAAAAAAAACAAAAAAAAACAAAACAAGAAAACAAAAGAAAGCAAACAAACAAGAAACAAGAAACTTGAAACTTGAAACAGGAACAAACCAACGGATGGGAATCTGCTCACAAAAAGAAGTGAAGTTAATCAAAAATAAAATTATGTATGACAAGGTGCGAATGATCGTGGGAAAACCAGTGACACACACACACCACGTGAGATGTGTGTTCTAGACGACAAGTGTGCAGTGTTTCTGGAGAGAGGGGGTGCACTCCCTCGACACTCCCTCGCACACATCGGTCACACTATGTGACATATTTTGCCACCACAGCATTCGACATGCCGTTTTTTGTGCAAAGATTAGATTGAAGTTGTTGAGATGGTGAGGTTGGATTGAGTGAGGTTGGATTGAGTGAGGTTAGATTGAGTGAGTTTGGATTGAGTGTGAAATGCAAAGGAAGATAAAATTGCATGCAAAAAAATTGAATTAAATTGGTTACAAAGTGCATTTGCAGTGTGCATTTCAAAAACAACAAATACTAACACAATTTCAAAAAAAACAAACATTTAAGCAAAATACGATACTGGTTCACTGCTTAAATCGGCAGACAAATTCCACTGTGAAACAGTGACGGCAATTCTTTTCCAGTTGAAATTGCTGCAACCTCTGAACATATGATTGGCATGTTGCAATTTGGGCAATCTCCAAGAGTGGAGGGATTGGTTGAAACTTGTGCATCCCTTGAACATATTGGTGGCATCTTCCAAGTTGCACAGATTCCATTTGTCCAATGGTTGGTTGAAGCATGGATTGCTGGACTTCGGATCGAATTTACCAAACATATTTTTGGCAGATCGCACGTTGGACACATCCCAACCACTGATGTCTTCATTGAAATTGTGTGACAGTAATTTGCACATATCGTCCAGGGAAGTGAGATTGGACACATCCCATTCGTTGACAGTGGTGTTGCCAAAATAGTGTTTGTACTTCTTGGGAAACTGGTGGAACATATAGATGAGGTGTTGCAATTGGTCCGCATTTTTCAGCACAGGAGGATTGCTGGCATTTCGGTACCACATGCCCTGTTCTCGTACTTCTTCATCTTCATTTTCATACCATTCACTGCCGTCACTTTCGTACTCTTCCTCTTCCTCTTCCTCTTCCTCTTCGGAGTCGGAAGATTCGGAGTCATATTCAGAATCGGATTTGGTGACCACTCTGGCATTGGTCCTCACTTCGCATTCAGATTCGGAATCTGATTCCGAATCTTCCGACTCGGAGGATTCAGATTCAGATAATTCCGATTCAGAGGATTCGGATTTGGTGACCACTTTGGTATTGGTCTGCACTTCACATTCGGATTCAACATCCGATTCCGATTCAGACTCGGAGGATTCAGATTCAGATGATTCAGATTCAGATTCAGGCTCAGATGATTTCGATTCCAATGGTTTTTGAATTGGAATAGGAACGGGAACCACCACCAGAGATGGAGTTTCAATATTATCCTTCTCATCCTCATCATCATCAAGGGTGAGGTCGATGATTTCAATGATTTCAGTGGTTGCCACCAATTGTCTTGGTTTCTTGATAGAGGTGAAATAGGGTTCAGTATTGTTTGGGTTCAAACGTTTTCTGGAAGACAATGGGACAAATCCAGTCATAGCAGCGTTACGGTTCATGGTTACAAAAGGGAAAAATAGAAAAAAAAGAGCAAACAAAAAAAAGCAAATGCAAAAAATGCAAAGAGCAAAAGTGGTCACAAAGTTACTTGTTGAAAAGTTGAATTGAATTATGAGGAGATGGGATTTTTCAGAATATGCAAATCCGACCAAATTGGTGGGAGTCTTCGGAGAAAGGACATGTGTGTTGTAGACCACACATACTGTTGCGGGGGGGGGTGGTGGGAGTCTTCGGAGAAAAGACATGTGTATTGTAGACCACACATGCTCTTAGGAGAAGGTGGTGGGTAGTGTTGGAAGAGGTGGTGTACAATGTGTCACATATTGTTAACTTTTCAAATAACATCACATTGTTCTGTCGTAATGTCGCAATATCTTTTAGCAAATTTGGTACACACAATAAAAGAAGAAATGAGTGAGGAAAGAGAATATCAAGCAATGCACAACAATCGAACACAGTTGGACATGTTCCCAGATGTTAAAGTGTTGCTGTTTTTGGATCAAGATCGGCTATTTTACCGCATTGCATCGGAAGTGCTGTTGCAGCATCAGCAGAACGAGGGTGTGCGCGCAATGGCCGACGGAAACATCGATCGACCTGTTGAGGTAGAGCAAAACATACATAAGGAATACACTGAGGCAATGTGCAATTTAGTTGCGGAAGCCGCGTGATTGTTTTTTTTGTGCGTGTGTGCATGTTTAGTCAGTGTGTGTACGTGTGTCTGTCTTTGTGTATCTGTATGTGTTTGTGTTGGTGTGTGTATTGCCGCCATTTCAACGTAATCGATTAATCGAGTGAATGTTATCTGGATTTGTTTGATTTTGGCCCAGAACAGTACTGTGTTTGGGGAATTCTGGATCTGCATTTGAGTTGCGCACTGCTTGCAAAATCCAGATTGGTTGTTTGCCGAGTGTTGTGTGCGCAAATCCAGATTGGTTGTTTGCCGAGTGTTGTGTGCGCAAATCTGGATTTGGTTGTTTCCTTTTGTTGTGTGCGCAAATCTGGATTTGGTTGTTTGCCGAGTGTTGCAAGCGCAAATCTGGATTTGGTTGTTTGCTGAGTGTTGTGTGCGCAAATCTGGATTTGGTTGTTTGCCGAGTGTTGTAAGCGCAAATCTGGATTGTTTGTCTGACGGAAGTTGTGTGTGTGTGCAAATCTGGATTGCTTGTTTCTGGTTTGTTGTTGTGTGCGTGGCAATCTAGATTGATCGTTTGCGGCGGTGTGTGTGTGTGTGTGTGCGTGTGTGTGTGAATGTGGCAATCTAGATTGGTGGTTTGCGGTTGGATTGCGGCGAATGGGTAACGAAAATATCTGGATTGATTGGCACGACAAGTGGAGGTAAAAGGGGTGGCAATGCAGATCTAGAATGACGTTGGTACACGGGTGTACCAACAATGGATTCCGAACATCTGGATGTCCGAATGTCCGAATGTCCGAATGCGCGAACAGTGTTGTGGACGACAGATGTGTGGTGTGGGGAAAAGTGTGATGGTATGTGGGCGGATTGGCATACATAAAACTATTGGTGACAGAAGGCAAAGAAGGCAAAGAAGGCAAAGAAGACAGACGCAGATAAACGATGGACAAGATGAATGAGACCCACAATAACAGTGACAGTGTAAGTAGTGATAATATGCCAGTGTATGAGTTTGATAGATATGTGACTACGGCGGCAGGGGTGCGCGCGACGTTGGAAAAGTACGGCGTGGCGATTGTGCCGCAGGTGCTGAGCGATGCAGAGTGTGATGCGATGGTGGATCGGATGTGGGCGTTCTTGGAACACATCACGCAGGATTGGGAGTGTCCGATAGTGCGTGCGTCGCCGTCGACCTACCGATCGCTGTTCGACCTGTTTCCGTCACATTCGATGCTGCTGCAACACTTTCAGGTGGGGCACAGCGCCATGTGCTGGGAAGTGCGGCAACATCCAGCGGTGGTGGCGGTGTTCGCGACCCTATGGGGGTGCGCGGCGGAGGATTTGCTGGCGAGTTTCGACGGTGCAAGTGTGCACTTGCCGGGCGAGGTGACCGGGCGCGGATTTTTCCGCAAGACGTGGCACCACTGTGACCAGAGTTTCCAGCGGAACACCTTTGAGTGCGCGCAGGGGTGGGTGACCGGCGTGGACGTGCGCGAGGGAGACGCGACGCTGTGTCTGTACGAGGGCAGCCATCGATGGCACAAGGAGTTGCGCGAGACGTTTGGCGTGACGGAGAAGAAGGATTGGTACAAATTGACCGCGGAGCAAGAGGCGTTCTACGTGTCCAAAGGTTGCGTGGAGCGTCGCATCAAGTGTCCGAAGGGATCGCTGGTGCTGTGGGACAGTCGCACCATTCACTGCGGGGTGGAGGCGCAAAAGGGTCGGCGTGATCCAAACGTGCGCGTGGTGTCGTATGTGTGTTACACCCCGCGCGCGTGGTGCGATAGCAAAATGTTGTCGAAGAAGATTGCCGCCTTCGAGGCGCTGCGCATGACGACGCATTGGCCGCATCGTGTGACGCTGTTTGGGAAGCGTCCGAACACGTACGGTGCAAAGCTTGCGCCAACTCGAGAGGTGGCGCCACCCATTCTCACTGCGCTGGGCAGACGTCTCGTGGGGTACTCATCCTCTTCTGCAGCGTCGGCGGACTGCGACGTGCAACCAGCTGCGAAGAAGCAAAAGTGTGTGCAATTGTTGTAGTGTATGTAGTGTTGTAGTTTCGTAGTGCGCACTGCAGCGCAGTGTTCCGTGCTTATCCATTTGTAATACATAATTCCGCCGGTGTGAAAAGTGTTCGCATGTTCGATTTTGTGTGTTTTCGGAGTTTGTGTGTTTTTCGTATTTTCGTATTTTCGTATTTTGGTGAGTGGTGAGTGGTGAGTGGTGTGGTGTGTGTGTGGTGTGGTGTGTGGTGTGTGGTGTCTGGGAGGTAAGGAGGCAGGAGTGGTGTGTGTGAGGGGTGTGTGAGGGGGTGGGTGTGTGGGTGTGAGTGTGGGTGTGAGTGTGGGGTTTCGCATAATTTTAAAAGTGGGTTGTGAGAGAGGAATAGTGGTAGAGG
>JACCEA010905832.1_pt1 | contig 57260 bp, 50 predicted proteins | sample 7449851 | NCBI WGS metagenome assembly JACCEA01 (sample SAMN15323453, study PRJNA562643) | freshwater metagenome | isolation source: river surface water | place: USA:Blue River Watershed | collected 2017-08-18 | reverse complement strand
CTGGTGCAGACATGAACCTATCTACAGACATAAGGTGCAGTGTGCTGCCGGGCGTACCCTCTTCGGTTATAATCTGCAACGTACCCGGCAAACCAAATGCGGGAACGACACTTCCGGTGTATATATAGTCTGCGGCACCATCGGATATCTTCCATTTGTCTGATGCGGCATCATAGTCGTAACCAACCGGCTTCAGCGAGTCCGGAGTCAAGAACTTTTCCTTAGTAAGATCTGCGACGACGACCGGCACCTGATGTCCGCCGATATTCCCTACCGGCAATGTCTCGCGGCGCTTATACTCAAACGGACTGTATGGCAATGAGGCGGGTAATTGCGGCGCATAACCTACTTCCGCCATTGGATAACGTGCAACAATATCTTTACAAACAGGGATCTCGAACTCGGGGTCCTCGGTAAGCGAAACCCGTATGGTATCGCCTATACCGTCTTCGAGTAGCGTGCCAATTCCAATGGCACTCTTGATGCGCCCGTCCTCACCATCGCCGGCTTCGGTGACACCGAGGTGCAGGGGATAACACTCTCCAAATTCCTCCATCATCTGACAAACTAACAGACGGTATGCCTGCACCATTACCTGTGGATTGCTGCTCTTCATGCTTAGCACTATCTGATGATAGTCTTCGCTGCGGGCAATGCGCAGAAACTCCATTGCGCTCTCCACCATACCTATAGGCGTATCGCCATAGCGACTCATGATGCGATCACTGAGTGAACCGTGGTTGGTGCCAATGCGCATAGCGGTATCATGTTCGCGACAGATACGCACCAATGGCGTAAAACGTTCGCGTATGCGATCTACCTCCGCCGCATACTCAGCATCGGTATATTCTATGAAATCGAACTTCTTCTTATCGATATAGTTGCCCGGATTCACGCGCACCTTTTCTACAATGCGTGCAGCTATCTCGGCAGCATTGGGTGTAAAGTGAATGTCGGCAACAAGGGGAGTATCGTACCCACGGGCGCGCAATTCGTCCTTGATGAGTTGCAACTGTTCTGCTTCCTTTTTGCTGGGCGCAGTGATGCGTACCAATTCGGCACCGGCCTCTATGCACCTGATGGTCTGTGCGACGGTAGCCGCCACATCCATGGTATCGGTGGTGGTCATTGTCTGGATGCGAATGGGGTTTCCGTTTCCGATAGACAGATTACCGATCTTTACCTCGCGGGTAGGCAGGCGTTTGTAGCCGGCAAGAGATGCGCAGTATTGCTCCAACATAGGTGCGAAGGTAATACATAGGCAAATTACCGGTGGCAACAGTCTACCTACCGGCCGATAAATAACATTTATCTCACAACCAGGACGCTATCTAGCCGACAAGCCCCTTGCTATACAACAGTTTTGCTATCTGAACAGCATTGGTGGCGGCGCCTTTGCGCAGATTGTCGGCAACGATCCAACAGTTGAGCGTATTGGGTTGCGAGTAGTCGCGACGGATGCGACCAACGAATACCTCGTCCTTACCCTCGGCATGGAGCGGCATAGGGTAACCGTTCATAGCAGGATTATCTATTACTACCACTCCCGACTGATTGGATAGCAGTTCGCGGACGTCGTTCTCATTAAAATCGCGTTCGAATTCGATGTTTACACTCTCGCTATGGCCACCCGATACAGGCACGCGCACGGTGGTGGCCGTGACACGGATTGAATTGTCGCCCATGATCTTATTGGTTTCCTGCGACATTTTCATTTCCTCTTTGGTGTAACCATTGTCCATGAACACATCAATATGTGGCAAAACGTTCATGTCTATGCGGTGGGGGTACACGTGGTGTTCGGTGCTGCCGGCACGCTGATCCATCATTTCTTTCACAGCTTTCTGTCCGGTGCCGCTCACAGATTGATATGTGCTTACTACCACCCGCTTGATGCCATACTTCTTATGGAGCGGCTGAAGCACCATTACCATCTGGATGGTGGAACAATTTGGATTTGCAATTATATAATCATTTGAAGTAAGTACGTCCCCGTTAACCTCGGGCACGACCAACTTGATCTCTTCTTTCATGCGCCATGCCGAAGAATTATCCACGACCCTGCAACCAACGGCTGCAAACTGCGGCGCCAGTTCGAGGGAAGTGCTGCCACCTGCTGAAAACAGAGCAAGTGCCGGTTTCATAGCAATAGCGGTCTCTGCAGATACAACACTGTATTCCTTACCCTTAAACGTTACCTTTTGCCCTACTGACTTTGCTGAAGCAACGGGTATCAGTTCTGTCACAGGGAAATTACGTTCTTCGAGAATACTCAACATGGTACTGCCCACCAAGCCGGTGGCACCTACTACTGCTACTTTCATTAATTATTTGTTTTGAGGGCAAAAGTAGGTTGATTAGCGGAATTACCTGCTTCATATATGTTAGGTTCGGGCATTTTATACCGTTATAAACAATTTTAATAGCGAACTTTACATGTACATACATATATTTGCATTGTAAAACAATAAAAAACCGCAAAACAATGAACATGACTAAATCAATTCTGGCAGCTGCATTACTATTTGCCACATCTGGCGTATTCGCACAATCTAAATGGAGCATTGACGCGAGCCACTCAAACGTGAAATTCTCTGTCGATCACCTGGTGGTATCGGAAGTAGAAGGTTACTTCAAGAAATTTGACGGAACGATCGATGCACCGGGCGCGGACTTCAACAATGCAACCATCAACTTCAATGTAGAAGTGGCCAGCATCAATACAGACAACGAAATGAGGGATAACCACCTGAAAGGTGATGACTTCTTCAATGCGGAGAAATTCCCTAAAATGACATTCAAGAGCACTTCTTTCAAAAAAGGAAAAGGCAACAACTACGTCCTGGAAGGCGACCTGACAATTCGCGACGTGACGAAGAAAATGAAATTTGATGTTGTATATGGCGGTACGATGGTGGATCCATGGGGCAACACTAAAGCCGGCTTCAAAACAACAGGAAAGATCAGCCGTAAAGCATTCAACCTGAAATGGAACACAATGACCGAAGCTGGTGGTGCAGTTGTAGGTGATGAAGTGACTTTGATCTTGAAAATGGAATTCGCAAAAGCGAAATAATACAATTCGGTTAGTTTAATTAGAATGAATAAAACAACGGCACGGTTCTCCGTGCTGTTGTTGTTTAAGGTAAGTTGCTAATTTTGATATTCTCATGGAAGTGACCAACAATAAAAAGGAATTCAGGTTTGAGGCCAAATTGCCAGACGGCGAATACATAACGTTGGGATACAGATGGCTGAAAGGCAGTATGGCTCTGATGCACACCCTGGTGCCTGCATCGGCAAGAGGCACAGGCATGGGCAAGGCGTTTGTAGCAGAAGTGCTCAAACAAGCCGACGAAAAAGGTCTGAAGGTGATACCTTATTGCTCTTTTGCAGCACAATACATCAAGGACCATCCGGAACTGAATGATCTGGTTGACGAAGCCTATCGCGGGAAATAGTTACTATTTTACGATGCGGAGCTTTGCAAAGTTCAGCATGATCTTTTTGGTGCCATGCGCCGAACCGAAATCTATGGCTGCAATACGGTTCTGAGACCCTCCCTCAAGTGACATGATCGTTCCGAAGCCGAACTTCTGATGCTCTACTTTCATGCCTACCTCAACAGACGAAACGTCATCGGGAACAAAATCGGCAGACGGTGTGTGAGCTGCAGGCTTTGGTGCATTGAGTTTGTCGGCCAACCTTTTGAGCGATGGCATTTTATCAAATCCCTGCGGCAAGCCACTTTGCGCTGACGAAGACGGCGCCGGGCGGTTGCTCATACCCGTATAGGTTGCATCGATATGCATTGGCGGCACCTCTTTAATGAAACGACTGGGATCGTTCTGTACCAGACTGCCGAAACGATAACGGCTATTGGCGTAGGTGATCCATAATTTCTGCTTGGCCCGGGTAATGGCCACATAGAACAGGCGGCGCTCTTCTTCCAGATCGTTCCTGTCGTACATACTCATGGCACTGGGGAAGAGGTTCTCTTCCATGCCCACGAGAAATACGCAGGGAAATTCAAGGCCTTTTGCAGCGTGTATGGTCATTAGTTTCACCGCATCGGCATCATCACCTTTGTCCTGATCGGCATCGGTGAGTAATGTTATCTGCTGCAGATAACTACCGAGGCTTTTATCGAGCAATTCGCCCTCTTCGTCGGGTGTTTCGGTGAACTCTTTGATAGAGTTGAGCAATTCCTGAACGTTTTCGTAACGTGCCACCCCTTCTACACTCTTATCGTCGTACAACTCCTTTACCAAGCCGGTACGCTTGCCTACCGCAAATGCCACATCGTAAGCGTTCTCTTTTTCCAGCATAGTGCGGAAACTATTGATCATGTTTACGAAATCATCGGTGTTAGATGAACGAAGCCCATCTATGTTGGGGTTGGAGATGGTCTCCCAGAATGTTGTATTCAGCTCATTCGCCCTGATAGTAATGCGATCGATGCTTGTTTTTCCTATTCCCCTGGCAGGATAGTTGATGATACGTTTCAGGTTTTCTTCGTCCTGAGGGTTGACGATTATACGCAGGTATGCCAGATAATCCTTGATCTCCTTACGCTGATAGAAAGACGTACCCCCTACAAGTTTGTAAGGAATATTGAGACGGCGGAGGCTTTCCTCGAAAGAACGACTCTGGGCGTTAGTGCGATACAGCACAACAAAGTCTTTGTTGGCATAATGGTTGCGCATCTGCTGTTCCTTAATGGCATCGGCAACGAACTTTCCTTCGTCATTGTCGGTCATGGTGCGCACGAGGGTAATCTTCTCACCCTCTGAATTATCGGTCCATAACTGTTTAGGGATCTGATTCTTATTGTTGCCTATCACATTGTTAGCAACATTCAGAATGGTCTGCGTACTGCGGTAGTTCTGTTCCAGTTTTATGACACGAGCATCTTCATAGTCGTCCTGAAACTGAAGTATATTCTGAACAGTAGCACCACGGAAGGAATAGATACTCTGGGCGTCATCGCCTACCACACAGATGTTCTCGTTGCGTGCACCCAGCAATTTGATGATTGCGTACTGTGCCAGGTTCGTATCCTGATACTCATCGATAAGGATGTACTTGAAGCGGCCCTGATACTTTGCAAGCGCGTCGGGGTAGTTTTTGAGCAACAGGTACATCTTGAAGAGCAGGTCATCAAAATCCATTGCGCCATTTCTGAAACAACGCTTAGCGTATGCATCATATATGTCAGCAATAAGCGGGCGGTTGCCACGTGCATCTTCTTGTTGTATGTAGGTATCCTTACGGTAGGTATCAGCATCAATGAGACTGTTCTTTGCTGCAGAGATACGGTTGTAGATGAAAGCAGGTTTGTAATGCTTGTCATCCAGGTTCATTTCTTTTACGATATTCTTGATGATGTTCTTGGCATCGTCGGTATCATAGATGGTGAAGTTGTTAGGGTAACCGAGTTTGTTGGCGTCAGCACGCAGAATTCGGGCAAATACCGAGTGAAAGGTACCTATATACAAATTACGCGCTTCAGTGTTGCCAAGTGCCTTCTCCACACGCTCTTTCATTTCGGCGGCGGCTTTATTGGTAAAAGTAAGCGCAAGGATATTGAACGCGTCAACGCCACTGTTCATGAGGTGGGCAATACGTGTGGTCAGCACTTTTGTTTTCCCGCTACCGGCACCTGCCACAATCATCAATGGTCCGTCAACATGCAAAACAGCAGCGAGCTGCTGTTCGTTCAATCCCTCTAAATATTTGTGCATGTGGCAAATTTACATCAGCGCAGGTTAAAAGGCGATGTGTACCCGCTATGGCGTTGGTAATATTTATCAACATTACCCAAAAGCTAATACACAAAAAAACGGAAGCAATTGCTCCCGTTCTCTATAAATGAATTGTGTTGACTATTGTTTTGTGAACTTGCGCGTAGTAACCACATCGCCGTGTGAGTTCATCAACCTTACGAAGTAGATACCTGACGGGATGTTCTCGATGTTGAGACTGGCACCTGCATTATCAGTAGGGCGGAACAGGCTCACCTGCTTGCCTATGATGTTGTACACCGCAATTGTTTTGATGTCTGAAGCAGCGTCGAACAACACATTGAGTGATGAAGTTGCAGGGTTTGGGTAAAGTGTTACGTCACCGTTGCCACGTACATTGTTTACAGAAGTTGTAGCCGTACGATTGATAACATACGTTTGAATAGTGTCGGTACCTGTACCGCCCGAGTTGCGAAGACGTATACGCAGTACGTATGGACCTCCAACCGGAATTACAGACATATCCAAAGTAACATGGAAATCACCTGTTGCTGCTGCAGGATAAGTAGACGTACGGAAGTTGGTAGGCCAAACATCAGCTGCACCAAAGCAGGTTGCGTTGTCGCACACACCAATGGTGTTCATAAGATCTGTAGGCAAAGTAGAAGATATAACTGCCCACTGAATATTAACAGGAGAACCTGCAGGGACAATCACATTGTTAGGGGCGTTTACAGTTGTATTGCTGTTGATGTACGTTGTATCACGCTCAATTGAAAAGGTCTGAGCGTAAGAATTGCCTGCGCTCATAGCGGCCAATAGGGACAAGAAAGTAAATACTTTTTTCATCTTGGAATGGTTTTCTCTCTGCAAACTACTAATTGTTGTTGTATTCACCAAAAAAATCTCAGTCAATTATAAGATTTTTAGAATATTTTATGATTTATAGATCAAGGGAACAAAAGAAAAGCGGCTGCACAATGGCAGCCGCTTTCAACTTAAAATGACTAAAACTATTACTCAACTGTAAGACGCTCAGCCCTGTTGCCGCTTTCAGTAGAAAGAACAACGATGTAGTTGCCGGCAGCGATACCGTTGGTAGAGATCTTAACATTCTTAACGCCGGTAGTCATGTGACCGTTAGCTACCTCAGTAACTACTTTACCCGTGTAGTCCATAACAGTGATACGAACGTTTCCTTCTTCCTGGAGGTCGAACTTCAGGTTTGATTCACCTTTAGTTGGGTTAGGGAAGATGCTGATACCTTCGATCTTAGCCATAGTAGAGACATTCAGAGAACCCGCAGGTACTGACCATACTGACTGGAGTACAGACTTAGTTGCGTCGTCCTGAACCCATGCGATAACCTCGCTACCTGTGAACGGATTGTTCCAGAATTTGAAGCTGTTCTGAGTTGGGTAAGAAGTACTTCCGAGTGTGTACGAAGTGTTAGTGTACGATACGCCTGTATCAACAAACGACTGAGCAACACCGTCAGTCCAAGAAGTTACTACACGACCTGAACCTGAAGGGAGCATCTGACGCATTACGTGGTAGTACTTCAACTGACCGGTAGTGTTAGTTGTGTTTTCGTAGTACTTATCCATTACAGCAGTGTACACGTGGTAAGAACCGGTCTTAGTGAACCTTGGAGTTACGTTAACGATAGTTCCCAGTTTTTTACGAACTGTATCAACAGTGTAAGTGATAGACATGTCGATGAACGCTTTCAGTGCCTTAGAACCTGTAGCTTCAGCAGCGTAATCAGTAGCTGTGCTTGGACGACCATTTACAAAGTGATCAGGGATACCTGATACTCCGTAGTATGTACGGCGAGTTGCACCGTCAGTGTTGTAGCTGCGATCTGTACCTGGTGAAGGCCAGTTCATCTGGTACTTGATAACGTTGATGTCAGTACCTGTTGTATTCACATTCAATGAGATACACAGAGGATCGTACATGTCGTTGAAAGACTTACAAGGAGGACAAGTTGAAGAAGAGAACTCTTCGATGAAGCCCTGACGGTTTGTAACTGCAGAAGCCAGATTGAATGAAGAATTCTCAGTAGAGTCAGCCTCGGTGTTCGGAGCACCGTTCACCTCAACGATTGATACTTTAAGTGTATTCAGACCAGCAATAGCACCTGCCATTGGAGTAGTGAATGTGAACGCCTGAGAAGCGTAAGATGCAAGGCTAAGGCTTGAGAAAGTCTCAACCACCGGTGCACCACCATTGATAATGTACTGTGCTTTGATTGAAGTTATCGGAATACCGGTGTTCTGAGCGAGGAATGCTACTGACTGACCGTTTGCAGAGATACCGATATTGATATCATTGTAACCAATAGCAGTTGCAGCTGCCTGCGTTGCCGTAAGGTTGATCACCTCAACGCTATCCAGCGCAACACCCAGCAGGTGATCGCCATCATCAGAGTATTCGAATGCAATTTTTACGTTTGTGCTGGTGGTCCCCAAAGCAGCCAGGCTAGTGTGTCCCCTGTGCCAAACTTCGTTGAACGCCCAACCTTCAAGTGTATCGAGGTTAGTCCATGTAGAACCACCGTCGGTAGAACCTTTTACGATACATGTTTCAGTGTTTCCGGTAGAAGTCCTTGTAGCGTTGAAGAAATAGTAACTGTAGTTCAACCAGGCTGAAGTAGTACCTGACAGGCTGAATGAAGGTGATACAAGCCTGTTGTTAAGGTTCGAAGTTGTTGAGTCGTTCCAGTCATCTACCAGACAGATCTGTGTAGAGTGCGAAGGAGATGTGGTTCCTGTTGCAGAGCCCCAACCGGTTGTTGTGGGAGCCGCGAACATTTGTGTTTTCCAACCCGGAGTACCGGTAGATGTCTGCGACCAGCTTGCTGGAAGTGCACCACCAGAAGGGCCGTCAAAATTCTCAGTCATGATCACCTGCGCATCCGCATTGAACGCAAGGGCAACGATCGCCGTAGCGAAGGTTAATAAAAATTTCTTCATTTTTTGGTTACTTAAAGGTTACTAAAGGGATTTTATGGAGTAAAACTAAGGAAATGTAATCGGTTTAAAAAAAAAATGTTTTAACACAACTATTATAATATCAGACGCAAACACAAAAACAATAAAAACAATATGTATTCATTTTTCAATAAGGCAAATGCTTTGTTAGTGTGATCAAAGTCCTACTCAATTGTGTAACTCACACTGCCGTCTTTTTCATCTTTCAGCAAAACACCTGAAACGGCAAGTTGGTTGCGGATGAGGTCGCTGGTGGCAAAATCTTTCCGCTTTTTGGCATCCTTGCGGATATCAATAAGCAGCGACAGCACCTTGTCGAGCTTGTCGGTCTGCTGCACCTGAAGCGGTTGCATACCCAGAATATCGACCAGATAAGTGCGGAAGGTATCCTTCACCAAGGCGAAAGTTTTGGCCGAAAGCGCATTACCTGACACCTGACCGCCTTTCATACCGTTGATCACGGGAGCCATTTCAAACAGATTAGCAATTACTTTGGCTGTATTGAGGTCGTCGTTCATAAAATCGGCGCATTCGTGGCACCAGCCAGCAACCTTTGCATCAAGATCTTTGTCGGTTGCATCAGCATTTCCGGCATGCGTCAGATTCAGCAGCACTTCGAACGCTTCCCAAAGACGACGGAAGGCCTTTTCAGAGCCCTGAAGGGCCTCGTTGCTAAAGTCGAGCGTGCTACGGTAATGCGTCTGCAGGATATAAAAACGAACCACCATCGGGTGATAGGGCTGTGCCAACAACGGATGCCCGCCTGAGAAAAGCTCTGACAGCTTGATCACATTATTATAGCTTTTGCCCATCTTCTTGCCGTTGATGGTGATCATATTATTGTGCATCCAGTAGCGCACAGGTGGGTGCCCGTGAGCGATGGTACTCTGTGCAATCTCACTTTCGTGGTGCGGGAACTGCAGGTCCATGCCGCCGCCGTGGATATCGAATGTCTCACCGAGGTATTTACTGGCCATGGCTGAGCACTCGATGTGCCAACCCGGAAACCCCTCGCCCCAGGGGCTCTTCCACCTCATGATATGTTCGGGCGGGGCTTTCTTCCAGAGCGCGAAATCGGCTTTGTTGCGTTTTTCGTCCTGACCATCCAGCTCGCGGGTAGTTTCTAACTGGTCCTCCAACACCCTACCCGACAACTTTCCATAAGGATAGGCAGCGGCATATTTGGGCACATCAAAATAAACAGAACCATTCACCTCGTAGGCAAAACCTTTTTCAATGATGGTCTCGATCATGGAAATCTGCTCTACGATATGGCCTGTGGCAGTGGGTTCGATAGACGGCTCGTCGCAGTTGAACATCGCCATGCCTTTGTGGAACATAGAGGTGTACTTATGCACCATCTCCATTGGTTCCAGCTTTTCCAGTTTTGCTTTTTCGTTTACCTTGTCTACAGCATCGCGACCCTCCTCTTCAAAGTGGCCGGCGTCGGTAATGTTGCGGACGTAGCGCACGCGGTAGCCCAGATGTTTCAGGTAACGCTGCACCACATCGAAAGTGACGTATGGGCGAGCATGACCCAGGTGTGACTCGCCTGAAACGGTAGGTCCGCAGACATACAGACCGGCATGACCAGGGGTAAGCGACTCGAATCGTTCTTTTTGACGGGTGTATGAGTTGTATATGTGGAATTCAGACATAAGATTCAATTTTCTTTCCGGCCAAACGTTTGTTCAGCCAAGGAACAGGATGTAAAAATAAGTGTGTATGGGAAATTGCATGCAACCCGCGTCAACATCGGGGGCAACAACTATTGCAGTTCGACTGCACGAGGCCATAGCCATGAAGGAAAAAGAAGAGATCGGCGAGCATCAATTTGCATGCATTTAATGCAAATGTAACAAAAAGTGGTGCATTATCGTGCAAAGAGAGAGAACCGGGTTTGGTTGCTTCACAACGGTTGGACTCCACCATTGGATCGTATACGCCCGGCAAGATCATGCAAAATCTGATCTAACTCCTCTGCACTTTCGCCAATGCGCTGAATGGCATATTTCGTTTCCTCATCCAACTTTGAGGTGTCTATAATATCAACAAGACCAAGAATGTTGGCAACAGGCCTTCGCACCTCGTGAGATTGAATGAACTGTAATCGTTCGATTGTGCGGTTCTTCAGCTCAATCTGATCCAGCAATTCTGAGACCTCATACCCTATACACATAACCCCCTCAATAACGCCTGTGTAATTCCTGAGCGCCACAAAATCCCAATCGGTAGTGGCATAACCGCCACCCTTCACAGGCTTTCTGATGATAATGGAGCGGAACTGTCCGGGGGCTTTAATGCATTCCTCCACCACACGGTAAACCTCCGGCGCGTCCTCAGGGTGCACATCCTCCATGCATGTCTTTCCCACGAAGTTGTTGGTGATGAAACCAAATCGGTTCAGGAATGCTTGATTTACATACGAGTAGTTGCCCTGCATGTCGATCACGATCAAATAGAAATCGGACATGGAGTCCAGCAATTTCAAAAGATACTTCTGCCCGTTCTGCATAATTCAAATTAAAATCAACTCTTGCGGTGGAGGTAAATAGAAATTTCAATGTGTTTGATAGCTGCGAAAAAAACTGCGAGCGCAAGTTAGTAATTTCCGGCATGGACAGGTAGTGATTAGACCCTACTCATCTTTGCGGGCAGTAATCTCATTCAGGCGTGTAACTATTTCATCCAAACGTGAAACAGCAGACCGGATACCTGATATAAAAACTGAAAGATCATCCTGAGAAAGGTGAATGCTGTCAATTACTTCAGACACACCCATTATGGTAGAAAGAGGTCCACGAAGATCATGAGATACCATCATGGAGAATTGCTCCAACTCCTGGTTTCTTGCAAGGATAACTTCTGACATCTGTACAATACTATGTTCTTTCTGTTTCTGCGTTGTTATGTCTTCTGCGATGCCGAGCACCGCTACATTATCGTGACCCCTGGGAATGAAAGGTATCTTAATAATGCGCCAAACAGTGTCTGCACCGGAATGATCCTTCTGGCGAAACTCAGAGACAACCAATTTCTTGCCAGATGACAATACCAGATTGTCTTGCGCAGAGAGTTCCTGCAACTCTGCCTCAGACCGTACGAAATCTCTCAGATTCTTTCCCACAAGTTCTTCGGCCGTTATACCATAATGACTCAGAAACACATGATTACCGAAAATGTAGTCACCATTTGCCTGTCGTGCGTATATGGACAAGGGAATAAGGTCGAGTATCAGCTGCAGGTTATGCTCGGTTGTCGTGAGATCGGTTTTAGCCTTCAACGTTTCTGTCACGTCCTGAGTGACACCATAGATCCCCGTCAAGGCATTATCCTGCGCATATTCGCATTCCACTATGCAATGAATGTGTCTTATATCTCCGTCAGGCCTCACGATCCTGCAGTCGAATGTGGCACTGGACTGATTTTGCCTGACGATACCAAGACATGTACGTACCGACGCCAGATCGTCGGGATGCACCATTGCCTCCCAATCGTCATAGCTATGAACATTGTTGGTGACTTCGAGGCCATGTATCCGACAAGCTTCTTCTGACCAAACAGAGATACCGGTTGAAAGGTCTAATTCCCAACTGCCGAAACGAGCCAGCCGTTGCGCTTGGTTCATTCGTCGTACAGTTGCTGCAAGGTGAGTTTCAAGGTTCATGGTTTGTTGAATATTTTATATCAAAAATATCCATTTTGTTAAACAAAATCAATTGCCAATCGCAGGACAGCATGCTGAACAGCGCAACAGTCACTAGTAGGTACACCAGTACACCATAGAAGAACACTGCGCCAGTACCGGTGTACTTGGGGTACACGCGGCGGTGGAGCTGTTTGAATATCGGAACTCAAGTGTATGAGCGCCTGCAGCTACTGTGTATGTGGGACTTGTGACCCCAGGTGCCAGTGTGGTCCAGACAGAACCGTCCCACACCACGGTGTAGGTACTGCCTGTTGATCGATTGCTGAATTGTACCTCGGCAGTATTGTTCACAACACAACTCTGCACCTTTGTGTCGCACCGTGAACCGGTGTACCCAGACGGACAAATACAGACACCTGCATCGCAAGTGCCGCCGTTCTTGCAGGTGACATCTTTACACTTATCCTTTGTACATGCTGTGTACAATGTGGCGGTGAATATGCCCAACGTGGCAAAAGCAGACAACAATACATAACGCTTCATAACAGATGATTTTGCTTTGTTAATAACGCAAATTTCATCTACTACTATCCGCTACTTGCTGACTGCGGTCAGCCAGATGACTGTTATGGGTCAACCATCAAGCTTACTACTACTCAATTGAGACCTTCCTCGTGACACGACCTTCTCCCGGTATTTCAGCCGACAAAAGGTAGGTGCCTTGCGCTACCGATGGTAAATGAATGAGTAATACATTACGTCCGACAGACAACCGCTCACTAAAACTCATCACCTGCCTTCCCGTGATATCGCACAACGAGAAATTAACCGCGCGCTCAGGTGAAACAGGCGCGGAAATATCCATGCGCAACCATTCTCTGCACGGGTTAGGGTAAGGGTCTGAAATTACCCATGTGCCCATTGTATGACCACCAGTTGCAACAGTATAATTGGTTGTATCATTGTTCACAATGATGTACTGGGCATTGAATGAAGTGTCAAATACATTGTTCCTCCACGTGAGTTTGCTATTGCCTGAAACGTACTGCAACCTGTCGGCACTATCCAGCTCAGCGCTCCACGTATTGCCGAAATCGCCGGTGGCACGTTTGAACAAACGGAAATTGCCGGCCTCATAACCCGGATAAGTAATATTCAGCCTGCTGAACACCACACTGTCAGGCGATGAGAAACTCTTGTTGGTACCGTAATTATTGATGATGAAATACCCCGGAACTGCGGGACGGAAATCGGGGCGGGTATCGGGGCCGCTCAACAAATGGAATGCAACCACCTCCCCATCGGGGTAAGTGCCTGAGGCCGGCAAATACTCGTCAACATCAGCCGGGCCAAATGACGTGAGACCGCCCGTAGCTACCAATGGCAAACGGAGTACACGACCGGTTGCCACCGGAGCAGATGAGGTCACGATATTGGCTGACGGAACCAGTACATTAAAGTTACCTTTTACATCATATACACTACCGCTAACCGGATCGTACTGATTGAACTGGAAGTATTTGAGTAAACCTGCCTCAGTAGCGGGATCTGTGATGAGGTGCATCTTTTCTCTCACTTCTTCTTGTGTGAGCGCATAATTGTAGAATTTCACTTCCTCAATCAGCCCCTTGTACTTAGATCCTTGTCCGTTGTGCACGTCATAATTGATCTGGAAAGGTGTTTGGGAAAGGTCTATCACCGGCATTGGTCCGTTATTAACCGTATCTCCTACTCCGTTGAGGTAAATAACGACCCTGGAAGGACTATACGTAAGTACTACATGGTTCCAGCGAGTGCTGTCGCAGACAAGTGTGCTGGTGCCCGAATAATTCACAGTGCTATCGGTATAGCACAAAATGAGATTGGGTGTATAGCCGTTAAACTTAAAGCCGAGCCCGAAACCATAATTGGCAGAACCAGGATAAGCAGGGTGACCAACGATCTGTGAGAAACTCTTTTGCTTTCCCTCTGGTTTTATCCAGCAGGAAATGGAGAAGTTGTTACTATTGATATTAGCAACGCCAAGACTCACTGTCTGTGAATTACCATTCATCTGCAGGCATTTACCCGCAACGGTATCAGGACTGCAGTTATCATTGGCAACAACTATCATATCCGGAATGGTTTTCGTGTGGGTCTGACCCAGTGCATTAGTCACGGTTAAAGCCACCGTATAAGAACCGGCGGAAGGATAGACCACCTGCGGGCGCAATGCCGTGGTGCTGCTAACCCATAGTGCACCCGGGAATGACCATGTTCGTGTTGCTCCGGAATGATCGTACATTGAATAATCGAAGAAATTGACGGTATCGCGCGGGCAACCAACGTTCTTTCTGTCGGCCATAGGCTGCGCTACCGGAGCGCCTGTGGAGTAAAGAGGCGTTTCCCAAATACTGCTGTTACCGGCAAGGCGCAACTTGCTATCGCGATAGAATATCAATGCACCTACGCGCGCCTCAAGTCCCTGCGGCAAACCATCGCTGAAGGCGAACCAGTCGGACATAGTTGTATCGCGGTAGTATACTTTTGAGGGGCGATTATTGGTCACTGCATAGACACCACCGGCCCCTCCCTGATATTGCAGAAATGCCACCTTCTTTCCGTTGAGGGCCGTGCCTGTGATATTAGTCCAACTACTGCCACCATTCACCGACCTGAAGACCTTGTTGGCGGCTGCGCCATTTGCCATGCAAAGGTAAACATCGTTCTCATTGAGCGGATTCACAACTATATCAGAGTTATAATACTGCCACGTAACAGGCAGCGTAATAGAAGACCATGTCGTACCTCCATCTGTTGTTTTATATACTCCATTGGTCACGCATACATAGATCACCTGCGGATTGCTGCGAGCAATGTCGAATCGCCACACCTTATTGCCCGGACCAAAATCGTGCAAAGCCTGATAGGATGACCCCCTGTTAGAAGACTTCCACAGCACTGTGTCCTTACCAAGGTAGAACACATTGGCATATCGCGGGTCTGTCATCAGCTTGCTCGAGAACTGACCGTAATAATTGTCCTGTGGCCACATGGAGTTGGGGACATTTGCCGCTGAATATTGTGCCGCACCTGTGAGCGTTGCGGGAATGATCACGTTTCCAATGTCACGGAAACCGGTTGTACGCGAGAAACCATGGTACACATGTCCGGTGGCATCTTCGCCACCACCCAGCGACAACGCTTTGCCACCACCATATACATCAAACAACGCCGCATTTCCGTTGTGGTAACGACCACCTACCACTATGTCCTCGTCCCAGCCCTGACCAAAGCCCCAGTAATCGGCGCTTCTGATGCCATTGTTCCGAACAGACCAGTTGGAAGTATTTGTGAAGAAGTCGCTTGAGTAATTGACGCCGCCATCTGTAGCGATATAGGCATCGCTGCCGAGAACTACAGCCTGCTGAATATCGGGGTGCAGACCGAAAGGACCAGCATACCCACCGAGCGGAGCGAAGTTTACACCACCATCGGTAGACTTGTAGGTGGTGGTAGTACCAACAATCACATGGTTAGCATTGTATGGTGACGCCATGATGCCGAGGTCGTAAAAACCCTGACCATTAGACATACCCAAACCGGTTGTTGCCGATGTACCGGTCAAGGACGTTGACGTTGATGTAGCGGTCACGGACCAGCCGGAGCCCCCATCGGTACTACGGATGATGCGCGGCGGTGTGGACGAGCCACCCAGGTTCACACAATATACATACCCGGTTGCGGCAGGTGTTACTGCCAGCCGTGCACCGGAAGTGCTTGTACCGGAAATAGTTGCACCTGTCACATCTGTGAACGTTGTTCCACCGTTAGTTGAACGTAGTAACACCAGCATACCGCCGGAAGAGCCGGCCACATATACAGTGTCGGTGCCTGCAGGGTTGAGTACTATATCATAAAGAGACCCGGTAACTGTGCTACCTGCTGCTGCAGTCCAGGTAGTACCACCATTGTCGCTATAGTAAACAGTAGTAGAGCCGGTTATTAAAACACGACCGGTATTGGGGTTCACCGCTATGGCATTGCCGCCACTACCTGTGTAGCCGGTGAGTGCCGACCATGTTGCACCACCGGAAGTAGTCTTCAATAGCGTCGACGCGGTACCGTCGTAGGCATAAACGATATTCTCGTTCCAGGGATCAACAGCAATGGACCTGTTCCCACATGTTGTGAGCGAGTTACTTACCGATGTCCAATTGAGGCCCTTGTCGGCTGATCGGTAAAAGTTGCCGGGTTCACTGGCCGCGTAGACCACAGATGGGTTTGAGGGCGCTATAGCGATACAATAAATATTAGTCTGATAGTTCTTCAATGCACCTGTACCCACATTGTATGTCTGCGACGGCCCGAGCAATGTCCAACTGGCCAAAGCAGTGCTCTTCGCTGCTGTGCCTGGTTCCGTCTTCGTATGTTGTGCCTCCAAAGACTTTATCAGTTCTCTGCGCGCGTGCTCGGGATCGTATTTTATTGTTCCATCCGGCTGAATGAACGGAGATATGCCCGTGCGCCACCGCACATAAGCGTTCAGATAAGGATCTTCGTGAAATTCTTCACCCTCGTTATCAGCTGACTCCCTGCGCTTTTCAGTGGCCTTATAAACCTCGATCAGCGAATCGACTCTAAAAACGTTGACGTTCTTCCAATTAGTCTGGCGCACCCAGGCCGGAACCGAAATTTCACCGGGCAGACCAAACGGGTCGGTTTCCTGCGCGAGGCAGGGAGATGCAGGCAGCATAAATATGGCGAAAGCCCCGGCAAGGGTCTTCGCACGACGAGCGATAAAAGACATCATATGTTGTTATTATATTTTAACCAGAACTTAAAGATAAATCATTTTGTTGTGACCTCAAAAAGCATGAACACCAAACCAAGACTTTATCTATTAGTTAAAAATAAATGCATAATAAATATTACACTGTGTATGGAAAATCGTACATTCATATTAATAAAATCTCCTGTTATGAAGAAAAGTTCTTTACGTTTTATATGCGCATCAGTACTGATGGCGTTAGGCACCTCAGCAGGTGCACAGGGAGTGATCAACACGATCGCAGGGACGGGAATATCCGGCTATGGCGGTGACGGTGGTCCGGCTAATGTGGCACAACTGTCGTCGCCGTCAGGCGTGGCAACCGATGCTGCAGGTAATATCTACATTGCGGATAAGAACAACCACCGTGTGCGTAAAATAGACGCAGCAACCGGCGAGATCTCAACTTTCGCAGGAAACGGTACTTACGGATTCTCCGGCATGGGTGGTGATGCTGCCCTGGCAAGTATCAAGTATCCATCAGCTCTGTATTTCGACAATGGCGGCAATCTCTTCGTGAATGATAATTTCAATGATATAGTATTCAAGATCGATGCAGGTAGCCATGCCATCCATAATCACTGCGGCGACGGTCATCAGGGCAGCTCGGGCGATGGTGGCCATGGTCATCATGCACGCACCTGCGTACCTGATGGTGTTGGTGGTGACAATGCTGGCAACATTTATGTGATGGATATTGGCAACCACAAGATCAGGAAAGTAAACTCAGACAACATTGTATCAACCTTTACCGGCACCTATACAGGTCCGTATGCAAACCCGGCTCCGCTTGCAAGCACCAGCTGGGGAACAATGAATGGCATCTGTAGCGACAACATGGGGAACCTCTACGTATCTGACGCGGGCAACCACATCGTTCGGAAGATAGATATGGCAACAGGCATGGTGCGTACAGTTGCGGGAACAGCAGGTATGGCCGGTTACTATGGCGACGGTGGCAATGCTACCAACGCATTATTGAACAGTCCGAAAGCGCTGTACCTTAACGATGAGGGATATCTTTTCATCTGCGACCCTAATGCAAATACAGTGCGTGTACTCAACACGACAAACGGCATTATCAATACACTTGCTGGCACCGGAGCCATGGGATACAGTGGTGATGGCGGCGCCCCTACCGCCGCACGCCTGAACAGGCCAACAGGTGTATGGCAAGACGCAGGAACAGGAAAGATATACATTGCTGATGCCGGCAACCAGCGTGTACGTGTGATAACAGGCAGTGCCTACAGAAATGCAACAATGGGCAACCCGACAAGTGCGACCTCAAGCAGCGTATTCCCGAATCCGTCTACAGGAGTGTTCACGGTTGAGACTTCCGGAGCTGCAACTATAGAAATATACAACGTTGCCGGCCAACTGGTGCATACACAGTCTACGGCAGACATTAAAGCAGTAGTTGAATTGAAACAACCAGCAGGAACATACACTGTAAAAGTAAACACAGCCAACGGAACGGAGTCAAACAAAGTAACACTGGTGAAGTAATTACATCCTTTTGAACAACATAACAGAAATGCACCCCCACCCGGGTGCATTTCGTATATTTGGTAACAACGAAACAAAGATCATGGCATCACTTCGCATCATCTTGTGTTTACCGGCGCTTCTGGCGCTATCTGCTTTGCAAGCACCCGCTCAGAGCATCATCACCACTATCGCTGGCGACGGCATCACACAATACATAGGCGATGGCACACCGGCCACTATCTTTTCACTGGCACACCCGGAAGGGATATTTGTTGACAATTCCATGAACGTGTATGTAGCCGACAACTACAACCAGCGTATCAGGAAGATAACACCGGGCGGCACCATTTCTACGTTACTGGGAAATGGCACCACCGGCTACACAGGAGACGGCGGGCCGGCATCAGCAGCCACCATGAACAAACCCAATGGTATAGTGCTGGACACTGCAAACAATATGTTCATCACCGAATGGTACAGTAGTGTTGTGCGACGGGTTGATGCATCTACGGGCATCATCACCACTGTAGCCGGTACAGGCACCAGTGGCTATAGTGGCGACGGCGGTCCCGCAACGAATGCAAAATTGGGAACACCCGGCGGTGCCTGCCTGGATAGAGATAACAACATATATATTCCCGATTATGCCAATCACCGCATTCGGAAAGTAAACGCGGCAACCGGCATCATTACAACCATTGCCGGAAACGGCACTAACGGATACAGCGGAGATGGTGGCCCCGCAACCGCGGCTACCCTTTCGTACCCTGTAAGTATCTGCCGAGATATCTGGGGAAATTTACTCTGGGCCGAATACGGAAACAATGTGATCCGCAAGTTGGATATAATAACGGGCGTCATCTCAACAATTGCGGGAACAGGCGTGAATGGATATAGCGGCGACAATGGTCCTGCAACATCAGCAAAACTGGGCCAGCCAAACGGCGTGTTTGTTGATGCCGCGGCAGTTGTGTACATATCAGAAGATGGCAACAATGTGATACGGGCAGTGAACACCGCAGGCATCATCAAGACTATTGTAGGAACAGGAACGTATGCCTACACCGGCGATGGTGGCCCTGCGACAGCTGCCACCATCTACAACCCCTACGGTGTGTACGTTGACGTTGTGGGCAACCTGTACATAGCTGACGCCGGCAACTCCGTTATAAGGAAGGTTACTAATCCTATGGCCGCGCCAGATGTAGCAATCACAAAACAGCCATTCTGCGTGGCGCCCAACCCGACAGCCGGTGCGTTCTCCATAACGCTCCCTCACCACTGCTCTTATGTTGAGATCGAGATCACTGACGTATGTGGCCGGACAATCTACAAAGAGTCTACTTCGGGGCAGCGCTTTCAAATAGACCTTAAGGATAATACAACCGGTATATATTTCGTCCATGTTCAAACCAACGTTGGTAACGAAACATGCAAGTTGATAATTGCACAGTAACATCGACAAATTCCACTCGTTTTTTTCGCGTAAAACGAACTATTTTAGCGTATCAAGGTTAGACTATGTTTTTAGAACCACATCAGCCCGGAAGACAGAAAGGATGGATGGAAGTGATCTGCGGTGGAATGTTCTCCGGTAAGAGCGAAGAATTGATACGCAGATTGAAGCGTGTGCAAATAGCCGGGAAAAAAGTAGAGATCTTCAAACCTTCTTTGGACACACGCTATGATGCTGAAAAGATTGTATCTCACGACCAGACCGCCATACGCTGCACGCCGGTGAACAGCGCAGGCAACATACTGCTTCTGGCTTGGGGCGTAGACGTTGTGGGTATAGATGAAGCACAGTTCTTTGACGAAGGGCTGACCGAAGTTGTAGAAAAATTGATGATGCTGGGCATCCGTGTCATTGTTGCCGGCCTCGATATGGACTATACAGGGAAGCCATTCGGCCCCATGCCTGCACTACTGGCCAAGGCCGAGTATATTACCAAGCTGCATGCGATATGTGTGCAGTGCGGCGACCTTGCCAACTACTCTTACCGAAAAACAAAGACAGACGACCTGCTGCTGCTGGGCGAAAAAGAGGATTATGAACCGCGCTGCCGTCATTGCTTTTATGAGGGATAGCGCGGTTCACGATCAAAAGCTACAATTTACCTGTATGTAGATATTGCGGCCCGGCCTGTATATACGCCCCCAGTCAGTATGCTCACGATAAGTAGCGTCAAATAGATTCTCGCACCCACCCTCTATTGTAAAAGCGGTCAGCCGATACATTGTTGCATAAGCCAGCCGTATGTTAGCCTTAAAGAAACCCGGTGTTCTGACCTCTCGTGCCGCTACGTTCACCCTATCCTGCGCAACGGCCATTTCTGCATCCAATTGGGCTGTCCACTTACCCTTCTTTTTCCTAACAGAAGATATGTTGCGGAACGGATTGATAAGTGGCAATGGCACTCCCTTATCGTCAGCGCCATAGTTATATCGGAACGTGGATACGACCTGTGTTGCACGAGGCGCCTTCCATACAAATGCGGCCTCTGCTCCTGCCATATTACCAAAGCCCATATTTGCATACCGCTTCACGCCCAGGGCACCAATCGTCATGGTGCCCCATGTAGGTTCGTACACGCCCATTATATAATTATTTACTCTGGATGCGAACGCTGTAAGACTAACCAATACACCAGACGTGCTGTAAGACAGCGACATATCTCCCTTAAAGGCATTTTCAGTCTTCAGATTGGTTCGACCAATGTAGTCATAGTTATCAAAAGCGTTGAACAGATAAAATCCATACAGTTCACTTTGTGTAGGCATTCGCTCGGCGTATGCTACGGTCGCCGTGGTCTTGAAATGTTCTGACAGATCTCGCGAATACGCGACTGAAAGGTTTTTCAACAAACGGTTCACTGATCGCTCAGGATGTTCCTGCAGCACTGTCAGCTGATCTCTCGCATCTTGTGTAGTAAGGAAAGACGAAAACTGATCGATCCTAGTTGATACAATGATTGACGACAGCGTATCGGGGTGAAAGGTATATGTTGCTGCCACTCCCGACTGAATTGTTCTGTTATCGGGCCACGTAAGCATATACATATCAGGCTGACCCAGTTGGTACATGGTCATAGACGCATACAGGTCTGTCGCTGAAACGTCGCCTCGCAACGACAACTGACGACTAGCCCCGAGTCGGAGGGTAGCCTCGCCAAGTGCGCCCACAGTAGTGCTTCGGCCGGGCATGTCCATATGCATAGCTACATTGGGCCGGTGTGTGTCGTCCATCAAATGGTATACCGTATTTCCATAAACCTTGTACTGCATACGCTCCCAGCGTGCCTCAGGCTTCCACTTCATCAGGCTCAGCGACGCTATACGCGCTGCCGCATACCCTACATCCATTGGCAACGCCGGATAACCGATAAAATAGCCATCGTCATATAGAAAGTCTGCTTTCGCATTCCAACTACTATTCAATTTATACAATGCCGAAAGTCCGGCATTCATCTTTTCATAACGCGAATTCGCGACAACGCCACCGCTGCCGGCACGGTAGTCGCCGGCTTTTCTGTACGTAGCATTTGTGCGTACTGCCCATCTCTCCTTCGAGAAACTCAACTGGCCGCTTTCATAAAAATAGCCGGCCGCGCTTTGATAACCACTGCTCACCGCACCCGACACAGAGCGATCGCAACCACAAACAGGCTCACGCAACCTCAGATCAACTGTACCGCCCACATTAGAGCCCACCTGCGCCACACCCGATGTCTGGATGTTGATGCCTTTGAGGTTTTGCGGCTCTACATAAACCGTCACAGGGTCCATCTTGTCGGTACATGCGCCATGTATGCGCATACCGTCTATCAACACACTCACCTGACCCGAATTGTAAGTCCTCAACAACGGCTCCGACCCATAACTTCCCCGGCGCACCATTGTCACTTCAGGCATGCGCGCCAGTATATCCTCGGTGGTTGCTGCCTTGTTGGCAACGTAAAAGTCCTTTATCTGGCGTGTCTGATCAGATAGCACTCCCCTAACCACTACTTCGTCCATTGCCACCACCGTATCGTTGCGCACAGCGTCCTGAGCGTTGCCGACTTCAGGAAGCACCGCTAACATAAAAATAATTCTTGCTTTCATACTACAGGAACCTGCCGGGACAATATCTGTCCCGGCAGCGTGGGTTAGAATGTGAAATCAAAATAGTGAGCAGAATCAATTACAGTAGCCCCTTTCGAGATTTTGATAGCGAGCTTCCATGTACCGGTCATGGTATAGTTCACCTTGCCTTTATAATGGCCGTTCGATGTATGAACCGGATCAACATTATTGGGTGAACCATGCCCCATTGATGGCATCGTAGGTACAAATGAAATAGTGAGGCTGCTATCTGCCGGAAACGACATCAAAGACATCTTACGATACACAACCAACTCCAGGTCATTAGCGCCAACAATTGTTTTTGTCCCCGGCACCAGCCCTACAAAGTACTTTGCAGAGTCAACAGGAGATACAAAAGAGAACATCCTTGCCTCTACTGGGTCCTTAACATGTATTGACAGCTTTGCTTTACCGATCTTGGAATTATTGAGGTTCTTTACTGAAACGCCCAATGTCCATGTCCCCCCCATCGAAGACATAATAAAACTGGCACTACATGGAAACAACATATTCTGCGCCATCGATGAATCAGGACTCTCATACGGTGCCGCATGCGACATAGTGGCCATATTCATTTCAGGCATCGGGCTGATCTCAGCACGCTCAACATATTCATTAGTCACAGAGTCGGTGAGCGCTATGTATAGTCTATTGTAGCCGGTAAAGGCAGAGTCTTTCGCATAGACGTCTACCTTAGTGGCGGCGCCGTCGGCATAGCCCGAGGCGAGTTTGATATATCCGACAGTGGGATCGGGCTTGGTGGTTACATTACTATCGTTCTTCTTGCAGCTGAATAGAGAGGTAGCAAGAAGTACAATTGTGAGTGTCTTGGATATTTTATTGAAACTTTTCATTGTTTGTTTAGAATGTAATTAGGCGATGCCCGCGATCAAAGACAGCCGCAGGCCTGGTGGACCGACGTGGATAAAACACAGGCGGACCAACAGCCAAAAAGCAATATTGATTTAGAAACTCGGATGTAAAGAACACATCCCGTCGATAAGTAAAATAAACTTCTAAACAAACAAAGACGGTGGATGAAAGACAGATCGCTCAACACCTGTTGCGAGCACATCGTTCCGACTTCTATATATTGGCAAATCAGCCACCTCAGCAGCACCACTAGAGATGCCGAATTCGTTGTGTTCAAAAAACAGAACTACTACTTCCTCAGTCGTCCGGTTCCTTTTTTCACTCTTCTGCCCCTCACTTTCGTTTGCAAGCTTCTTCTTCAGGTAACATTTACCGTTACAGTGCAATTGCGGTTGACTCCTGTTTTCACATAGTTGCTCGGTAATAAACTTTCTGTTGGCAAAATACTCCGATACCACGAGAGCAGCACTAAAGGTCTGCAGCAGAACCGCTATAAGCATCCATATGGCAAATATCTTCTTCAGACCGCTCTATTTTCTTGGGCAAAGATAGCCCCGCGAGCGCTACGACAATTATGATTGCACGCATATTTGCATTTATGATCTTTGTCAGCTTTTCACCAATACAGATCTCCTATAGCCGGATATGAATGTGAAGGGTGTCGGTGAAAATACCCTCGAAAGGGTATCAAAATTTCAATAGACCTACTCACTTTTGTGATTGCCGCAATAATGACGTATATTAATGTTGCTTCTTCTATTCATATTAGTTGTAACCGGGATCAGAAACAGTAATAATGAGAACATTCCTGAACACGCTGCTGGCAATAATGCTGCTGTGTGCGATCCGCAGCGCAGCACAGTCTGACGATATGGATAGCCTCCGGCGGCTGTTAGACAAAGAAAAAAACGACAGTTCCCGCGTGGTCCTCCTCTCCGAATTGGCATACAACCTCTCTATGGTTTCGCCGGATTCAGCACAACCCTATATTGACGAAGAACTGAAACTTGCTAAGAAACTGAACATCCCCAGGCTTATTGCGAACGCACTCAATGACCAGGCCCTGCTTTGTTACCATCGTGGCGACATAAAAAGATCTCTTGCCTTCAACCTGAAGGCATTGGAGATACGCCGCACGATAGGTGACCCGGCCCTGCTCATCAGCTCTCTTAATAAAATAGCGAGCTGCCACAGCGAACTGGGGGATCAGAATAAAGCGCTTCAGTATAACCTTGAGGTGCTGAAACTATCGGAGCAAATACAAAATCAACAGTACATAGGCCTTACTCTGGCCAACATAGCCGACGTAATGCTCAACACAAAGCGCTACGAGGAAGCATCAAAATACCTGCGTCGATCCATAAACATTGCCATTGCCAACGAGGATAGTGTGCGACTCGGAATCGCCTGCCACGAGATGGCCACAGCCTTCGAAGGGCTGAAAAATTTTGATAGTGCGTATTACTATCAGAGGACGGCGGTTCTTGTCCTTGAGTCAGTTGCGCCTGATTACAACTCACTGTCCCGCGCATACAACAATATGGCATTTTTGCTAAGGGCGATGATGCGTGATGCCGAGGCGCTCCCTTATTACAAAAAAGCGCTGCAGCTTGCTATGGAACAACAGAATGGAGATAACATCTGCTTCTATGCTGCCAATGTGGGATCTATTCTTGTTGACCTGCGCTCACTCGACTCCGCTCGACACTACCTTCGCTTTGCTCTGTCAAGGCATCAACCGGGTTTCAGTCTGCGCACACTGAAAACTGCATTTGCCTCAATGGGCAATTACTTTATCCTGAAGGGGAATGCCGATTCAGCTATTATCTATTATAACCAATACACAGCTATATCTGACTCCGTTTATTCTGAGGAATCGCTGCGACAAATAAACGAATTGCACACACGCTACGAAACAGAACAGAAGGAACTGCAACTGCAACATCTGAACGACAAGAACACCATTATGCAGCTGTCAATCTTCAGAAAGAATGTGGCCATATGGTCCATCTCGGCAGCGTTTATTCTGGCCTTAGCATTAGGAATACTCTTCTACAAACGCTATAAACTGAAACAACAGGCGAAGTTGCAGGCCGAGATATTGAAACAGAAACAAATGGCCTCTGAGGCTGTAATAGCGGCGGAGGAGTATGAACGCAAACGTATTGCGGGAGAACTACACGACGGTATCGGCCAGATGTTCTCGGTTGTAAAAATGAACCTCTCCGGCATTGCCGACAGAACAGAGATCTCAGGCGAAGACAAAAATCTCCTTGATAAAACCATAAAACTCGTGGACGAGAGCTGCCGTGAAGTTCGATCCATCTCGCATCAGATGATGCCTAATGTACTTAACGAGACCGGATTCACAGCGGCTATCAATCAGTTTGTAGATAAGATCGACAGCCACCGACTTGATGTAACCCTTGACATAACCGGCTTCGAAACAAAAATACCAGGAAACGTAGAAGCCGTGGTCTACCGAATTGTTCAGGAATGTGTGAACAATGTCATCAAGCACGCGAAAGCCTCACATCTCGACATTCAGATACACAACGAAGGAGATCACATTTCAGCCACAATAGAAGATAACGGAACGGGATTCGATACTTCGCTCCTCGAAACGTCCGGTGGCATCGGCGTAAAAGGCATGATAGCCCGCGTAGAGTTTCTGGGCGGCAAAATGGAATACGATTCCGCCCCCGGCAAAGGTACAGTTGTAGTAATTCACATACCCCTTCAAGCATATGAACAACAATAAAAAGATAAAGATCTTTATCGTTGACGATCATCAGATAGTGATTGACGGCATTTGCTCGCTTCTGGTCAACGAGCAGGAATTTCATATATGCGGCACTTGTAGCGACCCCACAAAAGTGATGACAGAATTGCAGCAGCATATCCCCGACATTGTTGTCACCGACATTCAGATGCCCGGCCTTTCGGGAGTGGAGCTGGCGCGCAACATTGCCAAAAAATATCCCGACACGCGTATACTCGCTTTGTCCATGTTCGGCGACATCAGCAGCATTCGCCAGATGCTGGACTCAGGCATTTCAGGCTACGTACTTAAAAATACCGGCAGAGAGGAATTGATACGTGCACTGCACACACTGGCAAAAGGAGAGAACTACTTCTCGCCCGAGATAACCCGAGAACTGGCCACTGCCGTGAAAAGCAGAACGCAACACAGTGCAGCACACCTCACCAACCGCGAAATAGAGATCATTCGCCTCATAGCGCGCGACCTCAGCAACAAACAGATTGCAGGTGAGCTTTTCATAAGTGAACGAACAGTGGAAACTCATCGAAAGAACATACTTCGCAAAACGGGCAACCAGACTGCCATAGGACTGGTAAAATATGCCTACGACAACAAGATCATTTGATGGTGGCGCGGTAAGCTACTTTCCCTTCAATGCAGCTGCGATCATGAACTTCAGCACTTTCAGATCCACGTCCGCCAACTTGTTGATGTAAAGACACCCCTTTCCGGTTTTGTGTTTGCCCAGTTTCTTCAGCGTGTCGGCGTCTTCGTGAATATTTGCCGAAAGGTACAATGCGAAGTTCGCCTTGCGCGGCGAAAACCCTATCTTCATCCAATCTACCTCCCGGCCTGTATTGGGACTTTTGTACTTGCGGTTCCCAAAGCCGACTATTGAACTGCCCCACATCACAGCAGGCTCACCCGATGCCTTACGCATCATCTCGATAATGGCAACTGTATCAGCGCGCTTTTGCTCGTCGGCAACGCTGCTTACAAAATCATCTACGCTCACCTCCGTCGGTTTCGTCTTGATCTCTGCGGGTTTTGATTTCTTCTCAGCCATAGACTATGATAGATTTACTAACCAAGTGAAATTACTACAATTTTCTGCTGTCATTTTGCATTTTTCCTGCGGCTATCTTGCCAAAAAAATGTCTTTATTTGCTACAACCATTGTTACCCGGTAATTTTAGATACACAACCACTACCAATGGATACAACCACAAAAAAACGAGGCCCCGGCAACAGGGTGCTGGTGTTGCTGGTCACACCCTTGATCGCATCACTTATCATTCCTGTCATCATCCTCGATATATGGGCCGAGATCTACCACCGCATCTGCTTCCCTATCTACAAGATCCCGTATGTGTCCCGCAGCAAGTATGTAATGGTGGCCGACAGGCTGAAGCTACCCTATCTGAACCCGGTGCAGAAAATTGGCTGTGCCTATTGCGGCTATGTTAACGGACTGATGCGCTACTGGAAAGAGATTGTGAATCTCACAGAAAAACACTGGTGCCCTATAAAACACGCCATGAACCAAAGATTCGCAGCGGCAGAACATCAGGAACAAATGAAATTTGCCGACTATGGCGATGAAGCCGCATTTAAAGACAAGTACATGAAAAGCTGAAACTACCCGGATCACTCGTCGCTCAGACCCTTGCCGGCGAGTATGGCCGGAAGACATTTTTCAATTCTGGCAGCACGCGTCCTAGACTGCTTTGCCGATGAAAAGTGCAAAAGATATGCCCGCTGCCGGCCGGGTGTCAGCTTCTTAAATGCTATCTTCACATCAGGTGCTCCGTCCAGATACTCCTGAAACTCAGGCACCACTTCATACTCCTCTACTGCCTTCAATGCCACACGTTTACCAGCTTTCTCCAATGCTGCTGCTTCCCTGATATATGTCTTTAGTATTGCCGACTGCCGCTCCACCGTTGCTGTATCTGTAAAACGGGCCTGCCGCGCTGCCTGTACATTGGCAGACTGCTGTACCAAGATCTTCTTTGCATCTTTCAGCAACGCGCCATTAAAGAAAAGAAACGCGCAATAGTCTTTAAACACGTGAATGAGCACCACGTTGCGCCCGTCAAGAGTATAGCACGGGCAGCCCCACTTCAATTCTTCGGTAAGGCCACAATCCAAAGCTCTTGATCGCATCAGTGCTATCTCCTGCTGCCAACGTCCGGGCTTATCAAAGTAAAAATCGACTTTAGAATTCATCAGACGTAAAAGTAGCCAAATTGTATTTCGCTTGCTGCCACGGAAAACTTCATTTTGCTCTATGCAGGTACCTTTTCGCCCGGTGCATACGCTACCTTTTCAATTTTGTTCTTCACAGGTTGCAGTGTGCGCAAATAACGATATACGGCTTTCAACTCCAGATCGCTCATACGCGAGAAAGAACCCCATGGCATTTGCGAACCACTGAACACACGCCCTTTGCGAAACCTGGCTATAAATGCCTCTTCACTCCAACGCCCCATGATGCCTGTCTCAGGATCGGGCGTTAGGTTGGGTGTGATGAATGTGTACCCCTCAGACATCGCGTCGGCCGGCAATTTGAAACCACCTGCAAACAACGGACCAAGTGCCTTTCCTGTGTGCAGATCTCGTTCGGTGTGGCAACCCACACAATTAGCTACCCTATGCGCAACATATTCACCATATGCAACACTGCTATCTACCGGCACCGAAACAGGTGGTGTGTTCAAAGGTGGCATAGGCTTGAAAGCCCCAAACATTATCAGCGCCTTACCCAGCAATGAATACTCGGTGGGCTCGATCTTGTTCTTCACAGGCTCTTGCGAGCGTAGGAACGAAATAAGGGCTACCACATCTTCGTCGCTCATCTCCTGAAACGGCATGAACGGGAACATAGCCTTGTTATTGTGATTCACTGAATAGCGAAGCGCACGCACCAGCTGACCATCCGTTAATTTACCAATACCGGTTTCTTCGTCCGGTGTAAGGTTGCCCGCTCTGAATTTCCCCGGTGGAATATCTACAGCCCAGCCGCCTATCAAAGGCATCTCCTTGCCCTGGTCAATATCAGCCTTTTTAGCCAACGGAGTATGACAAGATGCACAATGCCCCGGTCCGAATGCCAGGTATTTTCCGCGAGCGATTACTGCAGGGTCTTTGCTTGCATGCAGATTATCGGGTATCGGAACATTAAAGTCTTTGTTGCCGGCCACACTGATGTAAGCTATCAGCGACCCGAAAAGTATAACAATTACCAATACAACACGAAGTAGTGTCTTTTTCATAGCCTTTGTTTTTGGGAGAAGTGTAATAAAAAGTACTTAACCTAACGATGCAATCATTTTGTTAAGCGACAGCGTAAAGATTACAATTTCTGTTTTAAAATCATAGAAATTTGAATAGATAATTTTATGCGACTGTCCACCAATGACCAATATGGACACGCGCTTTTGCAAAAAGAAAAAAGACCGCCCTATTGGGCAGTCTCTTATATATGGCTTGTCGAATACTGTTTCAGGCCACCAGGTCAATGCGATACGACCAATCGTCCAACTACCATGGTAGCTTCGCCATCTGATATCTGATACAGATAAACACCCGCAGGAAACGATGATGATGGTATGGCCAGGCTTCCAATGAAATGTCCGTCGTAAACCACACGACCCGTAACCTGCGAAATAATGATGCGTGCAGTAGCCTCACCATCTGTCCGAACAACGATCTCGTTTGATGCCGGATTGGGATATACATAAAAACCTTTCTTCTGGCCATCAACGCCCAGACCTGTGGGGCTGCACAAAGTACAGTTCTTAGCATAGGAAACAGCGGCATCTGCTACAAGATCCGACTCAAATGTAGTGCCGGCCGCACAGCTGCCCTTCAACGTGTAGTTGAGCCATGGAATAAGATATTTATTGATGGTCGCATGCTGGACGGCACGCGTGATGGCGGGTGCAGGCGTACACGTGGCCTCGCCAAAACTGCAGGTTGTACTTGCTCCTGCCATCTGGCAATGACTGCCTCCCTTAATTGTAATGTAGTGTTTGCACGCTGCGGTAAGCGCGTCATACATAGGGCGTTGGTTGGTCGACGGCGCAGTCACGCAGTCGTTCTCGCCAGCAAATACAAGCGATGGTGCATTTACAGATGAGGCCGCACCGATGGCCGACGGCGTTGTCTCAGCAGCAGCAAATGTCACCATCGCTTTTATGGCGGGATCATAGGAACGCGCCAGAAACGCAGCTCCTCCGCCCATACTATGGCCCATTACACAATTGTTGGTATCGGTCTTTCCATAAAGTACAGATGTTATCTCTGAACCTAACGCCGTCACCTCGCGCAGTACAAAAGCGAGATCCTTTCCAAATTCACTGTGCGACGGAGAAAACGAACCCTCTGTAGTGGGAAAGGCAATAATATAGCCATTGGCCACTACCGCATCCCGTATGTTAGCATATGCATCATAGGTCATTACAAATCCATGTCCGAAACTGATGACGGGTGCCTTTCCCGGGTAAGTTGCCGCAAACGGCTTGTTGTCTCCGGCCACATCGGCAGGATAATAGATCTCTACAGGCACCGAGCGGTTACTTCTGGCTACATCGGTAAATGTCTTGGTTATGTGCCCCACCTGATAGGGCTGACCATATGCCACTCCAAACCCAAGCACGGCAACGCAGAAAACCATAAGTCGGTTGAATATATATGTCGACGTCATTTTGTTTAATATTTTATACGCAATATTAAACAAAATAAATTTATACTGATAACATACTTTATTCAGACCTCATTAATTGACTTCGGCCAATTCCAATACGGGTTCTAAAAATATCGCCCTCTGTGGGAACGGCGATTACCCAACAACTTATCAAAGAAAGTAAAGAGCAAAACTAACACACTTAACGGCAGCAACACAGGCAACAATACCACAAATGCCAGCAAACCACCCGTAAGACTTAAACCCGTGTGCGGCTTGATATTTCTCCCATCAGCATCGGCAAGCAAAACTGCAGCTCCACCCACGACTACTGTTCCGATCCCCAACAGCAAAGCAGGCCAAAAAGTAAGCGGCCACAACGCAATGATTGCAATAAGACCGGCAACACTCAATAAACCACAAACAAAAGCGAGTAAAGCAATACCTCTCACCTGCCGGGTAGGAACGAAACGCGCCCTATGACCGAACGCCTGCCGGGCGCTATCCACAACAGGACTATCAACTGTCGCGATCTGGGCACGAGGAGATAGCACAAATCCTGCAAACGCTGTATCACTCTGCAACATCAGAAAAAACAAAAACAGAAAAAACAGCATCTTCATGCACGCAGTCATTTAACTGATAAACGAAGATGAAACGACATATTGACACCTACAGCTGTGGCCGCAGACACCTCATTCAGGCCGTCCCGCAGGCCGTCTATTGCGTCATATGCTGCTGATACGGTCTTGTCAAAGCTAAGCGTAGCCCACGCCACACCCAGCACTACCAGCAAAGGAACCAGCTTTTCTTTCACAAACTGCAAGATAAGGAGATATGCGGTAGGCGAGCACAGTGCACAATGCCAAATACACCAATAAAAGCCTCCCGACTTAACACACTCGGACTAAACCTACTCTCCCTTCATCACATCCAACACCTCTACATCAAAAATGAGTATGCTATTGGCAGGGATACGCGCGGCACCTTCCTCGCCATACCCCATAATAGAAGGGATGTATAACGTGGCAACCGACCCTTTCTTTAACTGTTGCATACCCTTTTCCCAGCCTCTTATCACCCTGCCGGCCCCTACCTCCACTTCAAAAGGCTCCTGATGACGGAACGCCGGATCGGTATTAGAGTCAAATACCGTGCCATCCAGCAACCGCCCGGTATAGTTGATCTTCACCCTCTCGCCTATCAGCACCAGCCTGCCGGTTCCTTCTTTTGTGATGCTGTAGTACATGCCGCCGGGGCCCCTCTTCGGGTGCAGATCGTTCTTCAGAAAGTACTCCTGCAGCTTCTTTTCGTCTATTTTCCGCTGGGCTGCGTCATGCACTGCATTCTGCGCCTGTACGGTTGCACCTGTGAAAAACAAAAAAAACAAAACCGCCATCTTGCACTTCAGATATTGCATAAGAATCATCTTTGAGCAAAAATAGGGAAGAATGTGTCTGATTTCAGACCGTGTCATATTATTGGTTACTTGACCTGAACTAACCAGGAAAATTCCCTTGCGTACATTTGATTCAGAAACTATAGTTGTGACGTTTATTAAATCAAAGCTCGGCTACAGGCGTGTACTAATTTGGCTGTTCTATTTGTATACTGTTGGAGTCGGAATGTTTTTGATTTCTATCGCTTGGCGAAAACCTGATTTTTCTCTTCCCATGTATGTCATTACAGGGATGGGAATTTCTTTCTTTGCCATTGCCAGTTACGGCTTCTACTGGGACTACAAGAACGTCCCCTCATTTATTGCAGATGACGAAAAACTCGTTCTCAACCGCACTAAGGTCTATTATTGGCGTGATCTGGAAATAGTAAAGATCAATGAAAAGAAATGGATGGGCAAAACAGACTACAAAGCCATCCGCCTGACATTTCTCAATAACAAGCCGTTCTATCTATTCAAATTTGGCTACTCAAACATTAAAGAACTGGAAGTGTTCCTTGCAGACAGGTTTCCCCAACAACTAACAGACTGAGACAGCTATTGTTGCAGCTTTGCCAGCTCTCTCTTTGCGTTCGTATTGTTCGGGTTCAGCTCCACCGATCGTCTGTAGGCGTTTATGGCTTCCGCCTTCTTCCCCAGCAATGCAAGCACCTCGCCATAACTGTCATACACATTGTAAGACTCCGGATAAAGGTCCACATTCAGCTTTAAAAGCACTTCAGCGTCTGCTACTTTATTCTGACCTATCATTTCATAGCCAAGCGCGTTTATCGCCTCTTCCGATACGTTGTATTCGGGCTCGGCCAGTTTAGCCTGCATCCTGCATATCTCAGCCACAGCCGCCACCGACCGCGTTTCCAGCAACACCGTTATGGGCGGCTTCAAAAGCCATGCCACTGCGCGCACTCGCTCCGCTGCCTCCTTGCTATCCGGATAGTTTCGTGCATTCAACTTAGCAAATGCCTGCGCCTTGTCATACCATTTCTTGTACAACAGATAATCAATCAGTTCAGAGATACCCTGTTCGGGTGCACTCATCTTGTACCCCATCTTCCCCGACAATCGATCGTAGTAGTCGGTCATTATTTTCACTGCGTCGGTCGCATTCACATCTGGCTTAAAGATGTCGTACAGATGCTCGTTCTTGTACCACGAAAATATTGACACCAGTCCGTCATAAGTACCCTTAAACACCACAGTCTGGTGCGACTCATCAGGGTAATACTGCCAGTTCATATCAAGCCCGTTATTGGCTTTCCGGCTTGCGTTGTATGAAAACTTCATGATGCTGCGCATATGCCGTGTATTGCTCGATGTATCTCTGAAGATCACCGCTGTATCCATCCCCTTTGGCATGGTCATACCCATGGCTATGTACAGCGATCGGTTACTGTAGCTCACCTTATTGAAATCCTCAACAGCCCTGTCCACCCAAGTGCGCACATGGCCCAAACTGGGGTCCAGGGCAATTGCCGCATTAAACAGACCAGGCTGATAGACAACAGTATTGATCACCCTCAACCCACCCAGCGAATGCCCCACAAAAACACGGTAGGGGGCGGTAGGATATTTGGCATCCACATACGGTATCAGTTCTTTTTCAAAAAACCGGGCAAAGCCATCCTTATCTGTTTTGCCTGCTTCATACGGTGGAGGTACCAGTTCTCGCTCGCGGTCGTTGTGCACAACTGCCACTATTATCATCTCAGGCACCAGTTCATTACCGGCTGTGCGGCTCAGAAAATCCACAATACCCACAGTCTTTGTAAAGTGGCTTTCTCCATCCAGCAAGTATAGCACAGGATACCGCTCCCCACGACCTCTGTACCCCGACGGCACATGCACAATGATGGCGCGTTTTTGCTTCAGTATCTCCGATCGCAGCGTATCATATCTGCCAATACTGAAGTCGCGCCCCGATGCGGCAGAAAAGAAAAGAAGCAGAACTGAAAGCAACGTAAAGGATCTGATCATGTTTGGTGTGGCATGAGGGAAATATACAACTATCCGATTCCAGTAACGCATTTAGCCATCAAATTATTATACCCCACCTTTCCCAAATACGGATCCCGCATACAACAGAGCGGAGTGCTCTCGCACTCCGCCCGCTTTGGTTTTTGAAATAGATGATCGCATTCTTCTAACTGATATTTGCCAAGCTGAATTAGTGATACTCTCAGCTAATACTCACAAACACACCGCCAATATTGTCGGCCAATCCGGATCCGTATATATGGTTCAGATCATCGTTGATGCATAGCTCCAGCACACCGCTTGCCGCAGCCGGCACAGTAGTTCCCATACCCACAAGGAATACCTGAGTTCCTACGCGACCAACCAATGCACCCATAGGCGCACCCATCAATGGATAGCCGGGTTGCGTCACAACAATTGTAGGATCTCCAGCTGCACTGTACAACTGCCCGCCGTTATCGTGCGGGTCGGCAGTCCATGCGCCGCCGGTGCACGATATCGTCACTGGTGTAGACGGATCAACATTCACATTAGTATTATGCCACGTCCTGTTTGCCAATATCGTACCCATGTACACTCCTTGCACACTCTGGTAGAGTGGTTTCTGTGTCAGCACATCCACATTGTAGGTGTCACCACCACCGGGCACGTAACCTGCAGGTATGGTACCCGTAGTGCATAATGGAGGCGTTGCATATTTCGTCATCCCGAAAGTAGCCTCACTACCCGATTTCACGGCCGACTGATCCAGATTCTGAAACACACAGGCTCCCATAAAATTGCCCTGTGCCCTGGCGCTCAGTAACTGGGCCTGTACATAGGTCGCTTGCTGCGCCTCTGTGGTAACCGGTGTACCCGCCTGTATTGCCGTACCCATCTCAGTAAAGAAAAACGGCGTATTCGGAAACGCGTTCGGAAATGTAGTGCTGATATAGTTGGCCAGGTAAGCGCCATCATTAAAGGGGTTCATTGATGCGATAAACCTTGTAGTCCATACATTGGCCGTGGCCGGATTGGCAGCGAGCGCCGTCTGCAGATTTTGCAGCGCCACAATAGCCGGCGTATTGGCTCCGGTAGGATCTGCAAACGAAACAGGCACCGTTATGGGCAGCAACGCCTGGGCAGGAATGTTCAGGCTGCTTTCTGCTGCCAGCAAAATAGCGATCATATTCACCACATCTGTCACAGTAAAAAGGCCGCCGGCAAGGTCATACTCATTGCCTATGCCCCATATGCCTGCACCGGGGTTGGGTGTGGTGCCGCCGTTATATATCTCGGTCACCATAGCTGTTACCTGCGCAGTTACCGTAGCTGTGTTCCCCTGATTCAGTTGTTCCAAAAAGTAGTTCGAGATAGGCACAAACACCTTTACATTGTTTGCTGCACATTCTGCCAGAAACGACAGGTGGGATCGTTGATACTGACCCGGCTGCTGCCCGGGTGCTGGAGGTACGCTCCAATTGTACAAGTGCACAAAATTGACACCCACACCCGAAGACAGTGTATTGATGTCGCCCCTACCCCCGTTTGCTGTACCCCACAACAACGGGAAATCTGAATTGGTAAAATCACTATCAAAATACTTTTGTGGTGGCGACGGCGTATCGTCCGACGGCGTTGGTGTATAGCATACTCCCTGTATCGGCAATAGAGCCCCTGCGTTTGCAATGTTCAATACGTTGCCCGACGGGCTTTGTGCGTTTGTTTTCTGGTTCATTTTCCGGTTGATTAATGGTTATGGATCTTTAGTGCCTGTGAGATGAGGCCACTTTCATGACGTACCCGTGCAAGACAGGCATTTTCCGCCCGGCGCCATCTCAGCGCGCTTAACGCAACAAAGGTGTTTATAACACGGTTGGATATCATGCGTAGAAATACCTGTTTTTGCAAGCAGGTATAAATACTTGTTGGATGGGTGAGGAAGAGATTGAGAACTGAAGAAATGGAGAGAGGAAAGCGTCAGCTTTCCTCTCTCCATTTGTGGGCCCACTAGGACTTGAACCTAGGACCACCTGATTATGAGTCAGGTGCTCTAACCAACTGAGCTATAGGCCCGTTGCCTTTTGGCACTCCGAATTGCGTCGGAAGGAGTGCAAATGTACATGGTTTTTCGAAATCAGCAAAGGGAGAAGTGGTTTTCGCTGAAAATCACCTGAAAAGTAGCTGTTGCAGGGCTTTGGGGCGCTCGGCAGGGGCGAGGGGCTGCAGGGCGGTGATGAGCCAGCCGGTGTTGGTCTCCTTGCGTTTCACCTGCTCTAGCGTGAATTGCCAGCCCGGTATGCTATAGAAATGATACCTGATCGCACCGATGCGCTGCAGGGTGGCACGCCCTTGCTGCACCGCACTAATGAATGCCTGTCCGCGGGGGGAGGCTACCACCTCGGGCTCAAAGTAGCTGGCAGCATGCATGCCTTTGGCAAACACCTGATGGAACACCACAAAATTGGTACCATATGCCGACGTGGGTATGTAGTCGGGGGTGCCGGTGGGGGCTATGGGGGCAGCTGTGCCACAGGTAAAGGAACTCATGCCCGCTATCATCCACTTCACGCCACCATTCTCGCGGGCCATGTGCAGCAGCAGGGTAACCGGAAGTTGCTTGCCGCCGCAGGTGAATGTGGTGGCTACCTCGGCATACCAGTTGGTGTCGGTGAAGTCGAGGAAATGAGGATCAGGCGCTGATACTACTTGCGCTATGAAGGCGGCAGTGTCGGCGGTCCAGGGGCGGCGGCGGTCGAAGAGTGAACGCACCATGCGCCTGCGGTTGATCATAGAATCTGTACCCAGCAATGCCCGGCTTTGTGTGCGCACATACGAGTCGGTGTCGTCATTGAAACGCTCTATGAACTCTTCTATCAGCTTCACCTCATACAGAAAGAAACTCTCCTGCGCGGGCGCAGGAGAGAGTGTGCTGATAACCTGTGATAATGCGGGACGGGCACTACCAATAACCATCATCAAAAGTATAACCCTGATAGTACCCATCCCGTTGTGTTGTTTTCATTACTCCTCAGTAACACCAATGTTACCCAGGAAAACGTCCATATATGCTTTGCGGCCTGTACTGTCTTTTGGCGCGTCCCATACCTTCACTCCTACTTCAATACGCTTCTGGGTCACATCGTGGTACACGTAGTTGGCCTCGCCGCCTTTTTGCCCGGTGAACTCCTGTTCATACGCTACAATTGCCTTGTAGGTGCCATCGGGTTGGCGGGTGAAGTTGCTAAGATACTGCGCATTGGTCCAATTTACAGTCACCTTGTCGTACTGCAACTGTGCCAGACGGCTCAGGTATTGGCGCACAGGCACTGTAGTAGGCTCGGGTTTGCTTTTGCTGGTGTAGGTCACCAGTACCTTGTCATTATTGTTGAAGAGCTTCATGGCTTCCTCTACATGAGAGCGGTAGGCGCGGTCTTTCTTCTCGGCCAGTATCTTCATGTGGCGGGTCAGTTCCTGTGTCTTCTTTGCTACACGGGCATTGAGCTCGTTCTTGCTGAAGCGCACATTGTCGGGGAAGATGAACACCTGACCCTCGCGTTTTACCGCCTGCTTCTTGGTGGCTTTCACGGTCTCGTTGGTCTGCGCCATTGCCATAAAGGGCACAAAGGCAGCAGCCATTAACATTGTTGCTATTTTCATTGTATCTGGAATTTAATTGTTATTGATAATTTACAATGCAAATGTACCTACGAACATTTGGGGGCAAACTGACGCCGCTCAAAACAAAAGATGATAGTGGTCAGGCGTGGCAGATGGCACTAAAAGGGAGGCGTTACTGTACCTTTGCCCCCTCAAACAACCATTCCGGCATATGATAAAGGGCATCAAACATATCATCTTCGACCTGGGCGGCGTGCTGCTGAACCTCGATTACAACCTCACCGAGCAGGCATTTATTGATGCCGGGGTGAAGAACTTCGGGCAGCTTTACTCCCAGTTGCAGCAGAGCGACCTGTTTGACCGGTGGGAGACGGGCCGCATGAGCCGTGCCGAGTTCATCAAGGCAATGCAGGACGCATCTGAAACGCCACTCACCGAAGCCCAGGTGCTTCACTGCTGGAATGCCATGCTGCTTGACTTCCCGATACGCAGGTTGCAGATACTGCAGCAATTACGCAACCACTTCGATCTGTTTTTGCTGAGCAATACCAACGAGATACACGAAGAGGTTTTCAATAATACCCTTATGCGCGACCATGGCATCCCCAACATAGGTGTCTTCTTCGACCGGGTGTACATGTCGCACAGGGTGGGGTTGCGCAAACCCATGCCGGAGATCTTTCTGCGGGTGCTGGAAGAGAACAACCTGAAACCTGAAGAGACCCTGTTCATTGAAGACAGCCCCCAACACATAGAAGCTGCCAACAAACTGGGCATACAGACCATCTTCCTTACCAAGGGCATGACCATTGAGGAAGATGTGTTCAAACCAAAAGCCTAACTGAAGGGCCGCTTACACTATTAGTAAGTGATCACCTGCTCTACGAGATTTGCGGGCATCTCGCGGAACTCGTATTGCTGATTGCGTAGCTGCGGCTCGAAACCGGCCTCACGAATGCTCTCCTGTATGCTGCGTGAGGTGAACCTGTGCGGTGCACCGGCTGCACTTACCACATTCTCTTCCAACATGATGGAACCAAAGTCGTTGGCGCCGGCATGCAAGCATATCTGCGCTACCTGCCTGCCCACCGTGAGCCATGACGCCTGTATGTTCTTGACATTGGGCAGCATGATGCGGCTGATGGCTATGGTGCGTATGTACTCCTCGGAAGTGGTGAGGTTGCGGGTGCCACGGATGCGTTGCAGCAACGTGTCCACATCCTGGAAGGTCCATGGAATGAATGCCAGGAAGCCTTTGGCCCCCTCCGGTTTGCGCGACTGCACTTCGCGCAGTTTCACAAGGTGCTCGAAACGCTCCTGCAATGTCTCCACGTGACCGAACATCATAGTGGCACTGGTGGTGAGCCCCAGTTTGTGGGCTTCGTGCATGATATCAAGCCACTCTTGTGCACCACACTTGCCGTTTGATACCAGTCGACGAACACGGTCGTCGAGGATCTCGGCACCGGCTCCGGGCAGGCTGTCCATGCCGGCTTCCATGAGTGCTTTCAACACCTCGTGGTGCGTGCTCTTTTCGAGCTTGGTGATGTGTGCTACCTCGGGCGGGCCGAGTGCATGCAGCTTAATAGTAGGATATAAGTTCTTGAGTGTCTTGAATAGATCGACATAGAATGCCAGACCCAACTCGGGGTGATGACCACCCTGTAACAGCAGCTGGTCGCCACCATACTTCAGGGTCTCCTCTATCTTCTGTTTGTAGGTCTCTATATCAGTGATATATGCCTCGGGGTGGCCGGGTATGCGGTAGAAATTGCAGAACTTACAATTGGCCACGCATACATTGGTTGTGTTCACGTTGCGGTCAATCTGCCATGTCACTTTGCCGTGGGGCACCTGTATCTTTCTCAGTTCATTGGCCACGTACATGAGTTCTGTGAGGGGGGCGTGCTCGAAGAGGAACATACCTTCTTCCACACTCAGAAACTCGAAGCGCATGGCGCGCTCGTACAAACTTTTCAACTCGCTCATCTGAAGATCTTTTCGGGATGTAAATGTAGGGAATTAACAGATTGCAGACTTCAGGAGCAGGAGGCAGTGACGGTTGACAGGAGCGCCCGCCTTCGCTGAAAAAGCTCCGGCAGGTGAAAGGGACAGGAGGCAGGAGCAGATTGCGGGGTGCCCGCTTTCGCTGAAAAAGCTTCGGCGGGTGAAAGGGGCAGAAGGCAGGAGCAGAAGGCAGGGGCAGGTGGCAGGGTGTGTTTTTTAGGTGCGCAGTTTTTGTGTTTTTTTCTTTTTGGTTCGGTTTTTTTGTAATTGACTGATATTCAATTAATAAGCGTAGAAATTGGCTTGTTTTACGGCAGTGTTTCCTTGCAAAACTGCGCAAAAACTTCCCACTTGCTTCCCAAAAACTGCGCACTTGCTTCCCATTTTCTGCGCACCTGCTTCTCACCTGCCATGTCGACCAGTCAGGCCTACCTAGTCGGTAGGCAGGTCTGACTGGTTGGTATGGAGGAAAATTCAACAAGTTTCAGTTCCTGATATTAGCTTTTAACGGTGTGCGATGATCGCGAAAATGCCACAATCACTTATACGAAACCTTAATGCGTTCGATTTCTACTCGAATATCCTACAAAGACGGGGAATTACCACGAAGTAAAATCTATGGTATAGCACTTTTGGGGGTATGATAGAAAAAATATCGGGCCCGGAGGACGGATGATTTAATCCCACTTCTTTTTGAAGTCGCCGCGGGAGAAGTATTTTTCTATCAGGCAGTAGAGCACAATGAAGAAGTAGCGGCTGCCCATCTCGCGGATCTTGAGGTTGGATGTGCCGTGCTTGCGGTTGCGCCACGAGTTGGGCACGACTGCAAATGTGTAGCCGCGAACGACAGCTTTGAGTGGCAGCTCGACCGTAAGGTTGAAGTGTGGCGACATAAAGGGCTTAAGCCCCTCCATGGCGCGGCGGCTGTAGAGCTTGAACGCATTGGTGGTATCGCGGTAGCGCATCTTGAAAACGATGCTGATCATACGATTGACAAAACGGTTCAGATAAAGTTTCTTCTTAGGATAATCTATCACTTCTCCTCCCTTACCCCAACGATCGCCAAATACACAATCGACCTTTTGCTCTATCATGGTGTTGTAGAACTTAACGAGGTCTTTGGGGTCGTCAGAAAGATCGGCCATGACGATTGCCACACAGTCGCCGGAGAAATTCTCGAGGCCCTTGCGAATGGCGTATCCAAATCCGTTGTGTGGCGGCGGGTTGAAGATGGTGCGTAGTGATGGCATGGTCTTCTGCAACTCTGTGATCACCTCTATGGTGTTGTCTTTAGAGTTGTCGTTGATGACAAGTAGCTCGTGCTCGATACCCTGAGCCTGCAGTTCTGTATAGAACGCATTCAGTGTGTCGGGCAGGTTGAGCGCCTCGTTGTATGCCGGTATTACTACGCTTAGTTTCATTGTTATTGATTTTGGGAACTTAGTATTTCTGAGTGAGGGTTTTTAGTTTATGAACCGGGTCATTGGTTGTGCCAATGACCCGGGAATTTTATTCGATATGTTGTGGTCGGTTTACTTAACCCTTGCTTTCATGTTCTCGAAGATCTGCTGCATGGTAATTTCCAGATCGTACTTGTATTCCCATGTAGGGTAGTGCTTTTTGAACTTGCTTACGTCTGATATGTACCAGATATGATCTCCTGAGCGGTTGCCATCGGTGTAGCTGTAGTTCATTTTGTTGCCTGTAATCTTCTCGCACATATCAATTGCTTCCAGCATAGAGCAGTTAGAGAAACGGCTACCGCCCGCATTGTACACCTGACCACCCGGCTGCGGGTTCTGGTAAAAATGCCAGAACATGTTAACGAGATCCCATGCGTGGATATTGTCGCGGACCTGCTTGCCTTTGTAGCCGAAGATGGTGTAGTGATCGCCGGTGATGGCGCACTTCATGAGGTAAGAAAGGAAGCCGTGCAACTGTGCGCCTGAGTGCTGCGGACCTGTGAGGCAACCACCACGGAACACAGCGGTGTTCATGTCGAAATACTTGCCATATTCCTGCACCATGATGTCGGCAGCCACTTTTGACGCGCCGAATACAGAGTGTTTAGAATTGTCAATACTCATGCTCTCGTCGATACCCTCTTTGAAGAACGGGTGAGACTCGTCAATCTCCCAGCGTTTTTCCAGCTCTACCAGCGGCAGGAAGTTTGGCGTATCGCCATATACCTTGTTGGTAGAAGTGAAGATGAACACCGCCTTAGGACAGTACAAACGGGTAAGCTCCAGGAAATTGAGCGTACCATTGGCGTTGATGGTAAAGTCGGTGATCGGCTCTTTAGCGGCCCAGTCGTGGCTGGGCTGTGCCGCCGTGTGCACTACTATTTTGATGTCGGTGCCATATTCCTTGAAGATGGTCTCGAGCGAAGCATAGTCGCGGATGTCGTGGTTGTATGCCTTGTAATTGCTGTACTTACTTTCCAGCACTTCTTTGTTCCATTTTGTGGAAGCTGAAGGACCGAAGAAATAGGCACGCTGGTCGTTATCTATACCGATGACGAGGTCCATTTTGTCGGCAAGGAAGCTAACGCTTTCGCTGCCTATGAGGCCATTAGAGCCACTTACTACTGCTATGTTCATTTATTATGCGTTTAATATGGGTTTCAATTGTTGTTCGTTGGCGTGTATCCAGTTGTAGGTATCAGTGATGATATCTTTTACATTGCGCTTAGGAGCCCAACCTGTGAGGGCAGTGATGCGGGTATTGTCGGTGATGTATAACGGAATGTCTCCTTTGCGGTTCTCCATTACTGAAGACGCGCCCACTTTGTTGCCGGTAACCTCGGCACAGATGGCCGTGAGTTCCTGCAGCGACACACTTGATTCCAGACCGCCGCCAGCATTGAGGGTTTTGCCGTTCACCACATCGAAGTTGTGAATCTCGTAGTCAACGAGATCGAACAGATCGAAGATGTGGAGGGCATCGCGCACCTGCTTGCCGGTGCCACCATAACCAAAGTAGGCCACATCTCGGCCCCAATAATGACGGGCTACCCAGAGGGTAATGACACCCTGGTCGACCTTGCCCATCTGATGAGGGCCTGCAATGACGCCGCAGCGATTGATAACGTAGTTCACACCGAAGAATTCGCGGAACTCTTCTATCAGCAATTCTGATGCCAGTTTTGTGGTTCCGTACACCGAACGAGCCTTATCGAGCGGGAAATCTTCGCTGATGCCCTTGCTGCTGATGCCCGGCAGGTCTTGCTGGGCCGCTATTTCGAAGCGGGTGGTACCTTCTGTAATTTTTATGTTCTCGAGGTGAGGAATAGGATATACGCGGCTGGTGGACAGGAAAATGAACTTGGCACCTGTGCGCGCAGCAAGCTCGAGCGTATTGATAGTACCGGAAAGATTGGTATTGATAACATAGCTGAGTTCGGCCCCCATGCCGGCCATTACAGATGGTTCGGCAGCCGCGTCGATGATGTAGTCGAACTTGCGGTTCATTTCGAGGTCTTCGCGGTTGCGGATGTCTCCGTGAATGAACTCTATGCCGGCAGCTTTGAGCTTGGGCAGATTGAGTTCGGAGCCACGACGCTTCAGATTATCGAGCGTAACGATGTTGTAGGCGGGGTATTTTGCTTTGAGCATCAGCGCCATATTGCTGCCCACAAAACCACAACCACCGGTAATGAGTATAGATATATTATTCACAATATTAATTTGGGTTGCAAAATTAAGAGAATAAAGCCACCCCGACCTAATATATAAGAATAAAAGTTGTTAAAATAGAATCAAATACCACGAAAGTGGTATGTAATGTGATTTATTTGATCTGCTTTTTTGCGTCTTCGATGCAGTAAACATTCAAGTCGCATGCACGGTCTGTAATAGCTTTTGCCCGTGCAGGGTCGGGATAGTCGAACTGAACAGTCTTCAGATTGTTGTAGAAACCTTCGAAGTTCTTCTGACCATCGTTAAAATTACGGGCAAAGAAAAACATCAGAAATAGAACCAACCCTACAGAAATATTATTCGAGAGACGATATCCTTTATACTTGTAAATGAAGAAGAAGAACAGTAGTGCAACCATCAGGTGAGAATAGATGAAGTAGCGGCTTGAGTATGCGGCCTGAATAGGCAGATTACCTCTGAAAATGGACATGACACCTACCGAGGCCAGCACAAACAATACAACACACGTCAACATTGCAGACTCGCGACGGAAACCAAAAAGAAATCCCCCTTCGGATCTTGAAAAAGGAGCGACAATTGCAGTAACCACCAACATCAATATGGCGAATAGTGGCCCCAAGTGTTCGCCAAAATGCGCCCCATAAGCGTGCAGGAAGAATGGAACAAACTTAGTAGGGTCCAGCGTGAAAAAGCCGGCCTGTGGCTTGCTATAGCCGATATAATAAAGTGGGGTAATGAGCAGAAACGTGACTACGGAAGCAACTATTTGTTTCTTACCTCCATGGAGTATTGTGAATAGAACTATGAGTGCCGAAGCTACGCTACCATTGCCGCTGGAGAACACCGCAACTGCCTGTAGCAAAATGGCGCCGATTAATACAATATTTGACGACGACGCATACAAAGACATGCTGAGAACAAAAAACAAAACAATGCCATAGTTCTGCATGCCGGCCATAGCAAAATCGGCATTCTCATAGTTATTGATGTCGAAAAGACAAATGCTGAATACAAACGCAACCAAATGCCAATGCCAGGGAAGGATTGACTTAATATTACGGACGATCACCCAATAAAGCGCGACAAGGATGCCAAAATTGAGGTAAATGATATTCTTGAAATTGATATTACCAAACAGCCCTTTGTGAAGGACATACACAAGCCTTGAGGAAAAAATACGATGTTCGTTGTGCTGCGCGAACAATAGCCTGAACTTTTCGGAAAGTCCGGCTGTTTTATAATTATTAAGGAAGTCCAGAACAGCATCATAATCATCCCAATGGGGTAGATTCAGTGCATACTTATTGATAAATGCGAAATAGATGATAACAGGAAAAGTAACAATCAAGTATTTGATGAACTTACTGGACACGTCTTCGCTACCAATTTGATTCATTTCCATGAGGGATCAATTTGGGCAAAACTAACTATAAAAAAACATCAGCAATTCAACAATGCCGGACGGTGCACAAAAAAACCGGGGCTGCCATGGCAGCCCCGGTGTACTATTATGTAGTTGCTATATGTTATTTAGCAATAACAAACTGCTTTGTAACATTGCCACCTTCTGTAGCGATGTTCATGAAGTAAGTTCCGTTTGCGAGGTCTGCAACAGATATCACTTCAGAGAACAGAGTACCACCTGCAGCGAATTTGTTTACAGATACTGTCTGACCCAGCGCGTTCACGATAGATATCGTTGTAGCAGTAGAAGAAGGCAGATAACCTTCAACACGCACTACGTTTGCTGCCGGATTAGGGAACAGCTCAACATCGCTCATAACCAGAGAAGCTTTAACATCTGTTGGTGCAGGGTAAACTTTCTGCATGAGCGATACTTTAGCCCTGATCGAGTTCTGGATAGCACGGTCTGTGTTTGTTGTACCATATTTCTGAACGAGGCCAACAACTTTTACCTGCTTGTAAGGAACGCCTGCAGGAATAGTGTAGGTGTAAGTTTTAGTTACAGAATCGCCTGCAGCAGGGTTGGTGAAAGCGGCATCGCCCCAGATGCTACCACCTGTAGCCAATACTTTTGTCACAACACCCATGTGCGCATACCATGAAGATGGCGTGATAGGGCTACCTTTGCCCATGTACCATGAACCTGTTGTTGTGTTCATGTAACTACCTTGAGGGTAAGTAGCACTTGAGATACTGTCTTCAATAATATAGGCATTGATCCTGAAACTACCGGTTGACGCAACGAGTGCCTTACCGGTAACTTTTACTGTAACGAGGCGAGTAGCAGTGTCGTAAGTAGAGATCATACGAACATCGAATGTAGGAGTAACACCATACTGTACACCGGTCGCTGCAGCCCATGATCCACGACCCATCTGGCAAGAAGTTGCAGAAGAAGGATAAGGAACGCGGTCAACAGTTCCACCAGGGAAACCAGTTATGTAAGTAGAGTTGAACGGATCGCCGGCAAGCGCCATACCATCGCCGTTGTGAAACGCTACAGCGATGCACCTTGGATAAGTGGGTTCGATAGTTTCCTGAATGCGCTGCGATCCGTCAGGGCAGTATCCGCACCAGGTACCTGTTCCCTCTTCGAGCAATACATACTTCTGACCGCCAGTAGCTACTTCGCTCTGCGCATAAGCACCTGCAGCTCCAAGAACCGCAGACATGCCTAAAAGGATAGATTTCAGTTTCATTTTTGTTTGGTTTTAGTATTAAAAATATTTTTCGTTATTGCAATCTAGCGAAAACGATTGATTTAACAAAAATTTTATTGCGAGGAAACATAAAATGTCACAAAAATCGGCAGAACTAATATCGGCATGCTTTAAAAAAACGGGCGCGGAACGAAGTAAATACCCCTATCCTTCACACCCGTCATCCCTTTAGTAACTCCTCCAACCGTGGATAGGCTGAGGAATCTGAAATTAGGACATATTTGTTGGTTAACGTAGCTGTTTCCGACGAACTGTATGATCTGCCCGACGAATGGAAAAGGTGGCCTGCCAAACGGTAATGTCCGATAGCATTTTTAGGTGTACTTTTGCGGCTCAGAAAAACGACAAATGAAATCACAAATTAATATACAGGTGGAACTGGCAGAAGATAAGATGCCGGTGAATATAGAATGGACTGCGCCGGATGGCGGTGTGCCGGACTGGCAGAAATCGAAGGCGATGCTGCTGGGATTGTGGGACGGCGAGGAAAAATCGGCGATGAGGATAGACCTGTGGACCGGCAAGATGATGGTGGACGAAATGAATGATTTCTTCTATCAGACCATCTACGGTATGGCGGATACTTACCTGCGCGCGACACGTAATGAAGAACTGGCGAACGAAATGAAGCAGTATGCCAAGAGCTTTTTGAAAAAAGCGAGCGACGCGCTGGAAAAAGACGGCAAATAAGCGTTTGCCGCAGCAATTTTATTTATTGACCTTTTAATACAAAGCACTATGTCTCTTGAAGCAAGGGTAATGGATGAACTGAAAAACGCGATGCGTGCCAAAGACGAGGCTGCACTGCGTACACTGCGCGCGATAAAAGCGGCCATCATTATTGAGAAAACCGCTGAGGGCGCCAGTGGCGAAATAAACGAAGCTACTGAAACAAAAATGTTGCAGAAGCTAGCCAAACAACGCCGCGACTCGCTGGACATATATGTGAAGCAGAACCGCGAAGACCTGGCATCAAAGGAGCGTGAGGAATTGGCAATAATAGAGAAATTCCTGCCACAGCAGATGAATGCTGATGAACTGAAGGCTGAAGTAAGCGCCATCATTGCACAGGTGGGCGCTAAGACACCCGCCGATATGGGCAAGGTGATGGGCGTGGCCAGCAAACAACTGGCAGGCAAGGCCGACGGCAGGGCGATAAGCGAAATGGTGAAGCAATTGCTGGCGCAGTAATCTTTAATAACATTATCATTGCGATCCGCATGGAGTGGGCAGTTGCCACGCCGTGCGGATTGCTTACTTTTGGAACGATATGCCGTTAGATATTGCCGGATTAGTGATCATTTTGCTGTTCTTCCTGAGGGGCTACTTCAAGGGGCTGATAGTTGCCGCTTTCTCGGTGCTGGCCATTTTGCTGGGGGTATTGTGCGCGCTGAAGCTGTCGCAGACATTTGCCACCTGGTTGCTGGAAAAGGGCTATGTGAGCAGCCCGTGGGCACAGGTGGTGAGCTATCTGATACTGTTCATAGGTGTGGTGATCCTGGTGCGCATGGCGGGCAAACTGCTGGAGAAAGCTGCGGAGGGGCTGATGCTGGGCATAGTGAACAAGCTGCTGGGAGGCATACTCTACGCCTTTCTGGGTGCAGTACTGTGGAGCTCGCTGCTGTGGATAGGGGCGCGGGGACACATCATATCGGAAGAGACGATAGCAGCATCAAAGTCGTACAAGCCATTGTCGGCACTGGCGCCGTGGTTCTTTGAACAGGCCGGTAAGTTACTGCCATTTGTACAGGATACTTTTTCAAAACTGGAACACTTCTTTGATACCGTAAACGCGCAGCCGACCAATGTGGGTACTCATTGACAACTATGACTCATTCACTTGGATACTGCACCACTACCTGCAACAGGCGGGTGGCGACTGCGTGGTGTACCGGAATGACGAAATAGATGTAGCACAGCTGGAGGCAATGCAACCTGAGCGGCTGATACTATCGCCGGGGCCGGAGACACCGCTGCAGGCAGGCATCACAATGGCGGCAATAGAAAAGTTTCATGACCGCATACCGATATTGGGTGTATGTCTGGGGCATCAGGCCCTTGGCATGTACTTTGGTGCGAGGCTGGTGCACGCGCCCGAACCGGTGCATGGCAAAACAAGTACTATCACGCACAACGGGCATGCTCTGTTTGCGGGACTTCCCAAGAAGTATGATGTGATGCGCTACCACTCGCTTGCGATAACTGATACGGAAAACAGCGGACTACAAGAAATAGCTCATACAGCAGATGGCACGGTTATGGCAATTGCGCACTCCCAATACCGATGCACGGGTGTACAGTTTCATCCGGAATCGGTGGGGACGGAACATGGGTTGCAACTGCTGCGGAACTGGGCGGCGATGCCATAAAAAAGGGCCCGGTATTGCCGGACCCTCTTCAACTTATTCCAGTACATTCTACTGTACCTGAATCATGATATTTTTGGTAAACCCGTCGGCAGCGATACGCACGACGTAGATGCCCGGTGCAATGCCTGCAAGCGACAGGGCTTTTGTGCCTGTACCTGCGTTCATATCCACATCAACGGCAATCAGACTGCGGCCGGCCATATCGGTGATGCTAATATTGCCTGTAGCTGCTTTGTTGATGCTCCACTGAACATTGAGCACACCAGCTGCAGGGTTTGGATATACTGTAACAAACTCCGCACTGAGTGTATTGTCGTTTACGGCAGTTAGGATCGGTGTAATGGTATGTGACAATGTATGTTGTTCAAAATGTGCGGCGGCCATCGAAGGTGCACCTGTGGTGAGCGAAATGGGTGGATAAGGCGTGGTTAGATAGTTGATCAGCTCGGGATAGATCTTGTATGACTGACCGACAGGCAGATCACTGAACGAGTAGTGGCCGGCGGCATCGGTGAGCGTTTTCTGCATGATCTCGCCGGTAGCATTGTTAATGCAATACATCTGCATGTTTACCGCAGGCACCGCATCGGCGGTTCCCTTGTTAGCACCCATGGTTACGTTACCTGCAATAAAGCCTGGGCCTGATGTAGCCGCACCGTACAACATATTAATGTTCTTACCGGAATCGAGGACACCACTGGTGTGGTAAACGACGTTGGCGGAATTCCAAAATGCGGTCCAGTTGTGGTAAGTAGGTATGTGCCCGAAACCTGTTGTGGATGTGTCGCGTGCCTTGATACGGAAAGAATCGGTACCCATGCCGCAGAAAGAGTAGAATGCACCCGCTGTACCCAACGAAGTAACAACGAGTGAATCTGTTGCAGTGAGCATAAGGGTGGACGGGTTGTACTTAATGAGCCACACCTTTACAGGTCCGGCGTATGGTGTCATAAAATACACACGGCCGGTGATGCAGTCGGTTGTGGTGACAGTTACCGTTGTGGTAGCATAAGCAAGTCCGGTGCAACCTGAAACTGCGTAGCTGATAACAGCAGTACCGGGCGTAACACCGGTTACAGTGCCACCAGCAGAAATAGTTGCAATCGAAGGCGATGCGCTACTCCATGTGCCCCCTGCCACTGATGCAGACAGCAGGGTTGACGCGCCAACAGGCAACGAAGATGCTCCGGTGATAGTGCCTGCATAAGTTGTAGTAGTGACCGTCATGAGTATAGTTGCATAAGCCGGGCCGCAGATACCTGTGGTGGTGCGGGTGATGATGGCCGTACCGGCAGAAACCCCGGTTACCACGCCTGCGGCACTTATGGACGCCACCATCGGGTTGCTGCTGCTCCATGTGCCGGGCATGAAGTAGCTGGTGATGGTAGTGGACGCACCTACACAAACGGTTGACGCACCACCGATAGAGTCGGCCGGAGTTTCATTTACGGTTACCGTGACACTGGTTGAACAACCGGGCGCTGTACGGTAAACTATGTTCGGGTATCCACCATGTACGCCCGTGACCACTCCGGTTGTTGCCCCAACAGAGGCATAATAGGAAAGACCTGAACTGAACAAAGCCCATGTGCCGCCGGAAACCGAGTTGGTGAGCGTGATGGAAGAACCAACGCAGAAAGGAACAGACCCCATAATAGGGCCGGGCACCGCACCCACGGTAAACAACATGGTTGCTACGCCTGCCGGACCGGTGAACGTGATTACAGTTGTGCCAGCCGCCACACCGGAGACAATGCCGCTGGTGAAACCAACGGTGGCGACCGAAGGAGTGCTGCTGGTCCAGGTGCCGGTTGCACCTGCAGAATCAGTAAGCGTTGTGGTGCTACCGACGCATGTACCGGGTGTTCCGAATATGGTGGCGTAGGTTCGAGAGGTTGCCGCTATTGACAGTAAAATAACGAACAGGGTAAAGAGCTTTTTCATAAGTATATTTTGGTTGTTTATATTACAGACAGTGATGCAGTGAGATATGGTTGGGAAAAACACAACATAAGTATATATGTTCCAAACCAACAGTATCGAAGGCAAAGTTAACGTCCATATTTCATTTGCGAATATGTTTTGTATCTTTCGGGCTGTACTCTATGAACCGCTGGCCTCATAACAAAGCCTATTTCTGGGAAAAAGCACCTTTCTTCAGGTTGCTTCTGCCCTTTGCAGCGGGTATCGCGTTTTATTATACAGGGCTATTTCTGAGTCTTCCGTTGTTGTGGATGCCGTGGGTGACCGCGGCATTGTTTATTGTTACAGCAACGCTTTTGTATACCGGCACCGGCGGGCGACAATTGACGTTCGTATCTGCCAACGTGGCTTTGATCGCGACAGGATGGACGCTATCAGCCTACAATGACATTCGAAACAATGCTTCTTGGTTTGGGAATTACCTGAACCCGGCGGCGGGGTATGTGGCACGCGTGGTGGCAGAACCAAGAGAACGAGATCAGAGCACGAAGCTGCAGGTGAATGTGTTCAGGGTTGTGTCGGGCGAGAGCACCTACAGGGTCACAGGAAAGGCATTTGTCTATGTAAATAATGATCGCAGACCATTGCAGGTAGCAAAGGGTGACACCATTATTCTGCCCGGCAACTGGCAGGCCATTACAGACGCAGGCAATCCTTTTGAATTCAGTTATGCCGGCCACTGCGCGCGCAACAATATATTATACAGACTATACTGCAACGGTAGTGAAATAGTAGCGGCAGGCAAGGGCGACAGCCGCTATGCACCTTTCACTGAACGGGCGCACGACTGGAGTATGGTACAACTGGGCAAGTACCTGGGCCGTGACAGGGCGAAGGGACTGCTGCAGGCGATGATGCTGGGCGACGAGATCAATCTGGATGAAGACCTGCGCCAGGCCTATGCCGATACCGGTATCGTGCACATTATTGCTATCTCGGGCGGCAACATTACGGTGTTCTTTATGGTGGTGGCGTTTTTGCTTGGTTGGATCCGGCACCGAAAATATACATGGATAAAGTATGCTGTGGCACTACCAATCATTTGGTTCTATGTACTGATGGCGGGTGCGCAACCATCGGCCATGCGGGCAGCGGTGATGTTCTCTATACTTGCATTCGGGACCATGCTGCAAAAAAACAAGAACGGACTGAACCAGTTGATGGCAGCCGCTTTCGCACTCCTCTGCTCGGAACCGGCTTGGTTGTTCTCCATCGGCTTTCAGCTATCGTTCATCGCCGTTCTATCGATTTTACTTTTTTACAAACCGGTATACAATCTGCTGCCTATAACCGGGCGCAAGGTGGAGCCGGGCGGCAATAAACTGAAACACATCGCCTTCACCATTGGCGATAATTTCGGCAGTGTGGTGAGCATGAGCATAGCAGCAGAACTGCTGGTAGCGCCTGTGGTGATGTACTACTTCCACACCTATCCGCTTATGTTCGCGTTCGCCAATATTGCTGCATTCATCTTCATGGGGCTGACGCTACTGTCGGGCGTGGTGTTGGTGGCGGTGAGTCCGGTGCCGATACTGGCCCATTCGGTTGCAGCTTTCGTATCCTGGATGGTGCGTGTCTTTGGCATGATAGTGGGCCACCTTCAGGGGGTGGGACCACGCGCATTAAAGCATCTCATGATCGACGGCTATGAGACACTAATATTCTACACCATGATTGCAGGCGTAACCACCTATATCCTGCTGCGTATCAACAAGGCATTGCTTGTGGGCCTCGGGGCCGCCTGTGTCCTGTTCGCAATGTTGTGTGTGGACCAGTGGCAGCGTCTGCATCAGGAACGCCTGATTGTTTATAACATTGCTCATTCCGGCCATGCCGACATTATGCGCGGCGACAGGTTCTCAACTATCTATACAGACACATTGCTACCCAAAAAAATCAATTACGCTGTGCGGCCGGCCCATATCGGGTGGCGTGCGTGGGAAGAAATGGGTATGCCCAGACAAGAGATATTTAATGTGAACGGCAAGAGTGTGCTGGTGCTGAACGACCAATTAGCCGGAAAGGGTATATTCGAAGTGGACTATCTGGTGCTGAACGTGGCCGGAAAACCGAATGTGCAACAACTGCTGAAAGTAGTGAAACCACACACATTGGTTGTGAGCGGCAAGTACAGTGAAAAACAAGTATTGGCAATAGAACAAGCCTGTAAAGAGGCCGATGTTGCGGTACACAATACGGGAACACAGGGTGCTTTCGTTATTTCCAACTGATATTATTGGGCCAAACGACCGGTTAACGCTGCCAGCATCTTTTCGATGCGGCGGGCACGTGTTTCAGGTTTCCGGGCGTCGGCAATTGATTCAAGATACTCCCGTTTGTGTGAGAACGACATCTTATGAAACGCCGCCTCAGTGCCGGGACTTGCAGCAAATGCCGCCAATACATCGGCCGGAGGCTTCACTGTACGATTGACGTAGTCGATACCTTCGGTGGTGCGCTGCTCCATAGGTACATCGCAACGGGATTCCTTTTTGCGCGGGGCATTTGTAAATCTCATACCTGTCCAGTCGTTGTCTATGGAAACGGATGTCTGTCCGCGAAACCCCGCATCAAAAACAATGTGCCATGGTTCCATTTGCCAAAGATCGGATCGGATACTGCCTGACTTCTTTGGATAAGCGATCCAGAAAATTGTATCGTGCCCGATGCAAGATCGTACTTTCTCAAAACCGCGCAGCAATTCACCGCTGTCGCGGGCAAACAACATCAACTGACCGACGGGTAGCGAACGCGGCTTGCGGACTGTGAGCTCGGCACCGGGTAGCACATCTGCTACATTTACAGGTGGATCTACGACCCACAACGGGGAAGAAAGGTCCAGGCGTAACTTCTGCAACAGCTCCATGCGTCAAAATTAGTAAAACAAGCTATGCTGCCACGTTAAGCACATTATCCACAAACTCTGCATAAATACTTAAACTGCATTCAACTACAATATGCATATTTGTTGTTAACAGAACGAACAGCGCATTTCAGCACGACATATTAACTACCAATAGCCTTGAACTACGGAATTATCGGTTACCCGCTTGCCCATTCTTTTTCACCGGCTTACTTCAGGAAGAAATTTGCCGGCCTACATATTGACGCCACGTACGACGCCTACCCGCTTAAAGATATATCTGAACTACCCAACCTGCTGGCAGGCAACAACACCCTTGCCGGTCTCAATGTCACATCACCCTACAAAGAAGCAGTACTTCCCTTCCTCAATGAAATGGACGAGATCGTTGCCAACACCCATGCAGCCAACTGCCTTGTGATAGGCAAGGGATACATAAAAGGGTACAATACTGACGCAGACGGATTTGAGCGGAGCCTGGTGCCGCTGCTTACCTCCCGCCACAAACGGGCTATGATACTGGGGTCCGGAGGATCGTCGAAAACAGTTGCCTACGTTCTGTCGCAACTCGGCATTCCCTTTATAACAGTTTCAACCGGCTATGGGCCCGGCACAATACACTACAGCACTCTGACACCAAAAATGGTGGAAGAACACAAGCTGATAATCAACGCCACCCCGATAGGCATGTATCCGGAAATAGAAAAGTGTCCTCCCCTTCCCTATGAAGGAGTTGGCGAACACCACCTATTGTATGATCTGATCTACAACCCGGAAGAGACCACCTTTTTGCTGAACGGCAAGGAGCGCGGCGCTACCATCAAGAACGGATTCGAGATGCTACTGCTACAGGCCGAAGGCAGCTGGGAGATCTGGAAGAAAAACTACAGGGAAACTACCCAATAGTGTAATACACACAAGTTGTAACAAAGTTCCGGACGAACGGGATTGCAGATAGCAAGCTGAACTGCTTGCGTGGCTGCAAGCCGAACTTGTATTTATATATCGGATTAATAAGGTAGTGTTGTTTGCGCATCACCTTCAATCCGCTCTGTTTCACGATCTTCTCAAAACGCTCGATGGTGATCTGTGTATCTACGATCTCCATCAGCTCATTGATGATATTGTCGTGTTCGCCCGCCATTTTGAGAATGCCCTTGTAGATCGGGCGCGGCAGAATGTGGTACCAGGGCAGCACACTCACCCATTTTTTGCGGCATACCTGCTGGTGACCACCAAACGGCATATACCATGGCGGGAAGCCGAAAAATATCTGGCCACCCGGTTTCAGGAAGTTTTTGAGGTACGGCACAAACTTCTCCTGCTCCGGCACGTGCTCAATAACATCTTTCAGGATGATGATATCGAATTTGCCGCTGAATGTTGCGAGGAAATCGGCATCATATATGTTCTGACAGCGCAATTCCACCTTGCCAGCTGCCAGTTCATTTGCCAGGAACCCCTTGGCCAGCTCAATGCGTTCGGGAGCAAGGTCGACCCCGAGACAGGTGCAGCCCCGCTCCATGAATGGCAATAACACACCGCCTTCTGCCGTGCCCACTTCAAAGACAGCGGTGCCAGGACCGATGTCATGCGTTTTTTCGATGAACGGGAGGACATAAGATTTGGAATTATCGACCTGCTGATCGAAACGTACTTTATCGTCGAGGTGTTGCTTGAGCGCCAATCGGGGATGGTTTTGCGGGTAAATTTACTTTTTTATTTCTTTGGGCGCATCTTCCATTACCGAGAGTTGAATGCGGATACTTTCGTTGTGGATCTTTTGGTAAAGTTCGGTGACAAAATCTTTGCTGAGGCCATGCATATTGCTGCGTGCGCAAAGACCGTCCACAATTTCGCTCCATCGCGATGGCTGAAAGACCGTCATATTGCAGCTCTTTTTCACATTTCCTATCTGCCCACTCAGCTCCATACGCCGGGCCACGAGATCCAGTATCTCGGCATCCAGCGAATCCATAGATTGCCTCAGGTATTCGAGTTGTTCCTGGCCGCTCATGTCGCGGGTGGTCTCTTCGCGCACTATCAGTTGTGACAGAATGGTGCGTAACTGCGCAGGTGTTACCTGTTGGGCTGCATCACTCCATGCCGCATCAGGATCGGGATGGGTCTCTATCATCAATCCGTCGAAATGCATGTCCAACGCCTTCTGCGCCACCTCGGCCACACGGACGCGCTTGCCTGAGATGTGACTGGGATCGCCGATCATGGTCAGTTCCGGCTTCCGGCGCTTCAATTCAATAGGTATGGGCCAGTTGGGCTGATTGCGATAACCAACTGCTGCCGTATAGCCTGAAAAACCACGATGTATGTCGGCTACTGATGTAATTCCTGCTTTTTCGAACCGTTCTATAGCACCCTGCCAGAGATCCACATCGGGACTCACGGGATTCTTGACCATTACCGGGATATTTGTGCCACGCAAGGCATCAGCCAGTCGCTGCACCTGAAAAGGATTGACTACAGTGCGGGCGCCAATCCAAATGACATCTATTCCGTATTTCAATGCAAGTTCCAGATGGTTGGTGTCGGCCACTTCGGTGGTCACCGGCAGGTTGTATGTCTGTTTCACTTCCTGCAGCCATTCCAGTGCCGGTTGACTGTTGCCTTCAAACGCACCGGGGCGGGTGCGGGGTTTCCACACACCGGCACGCATGAGCTGTACATTCATTCCGGCCAGTTCGGCTGCCACTGCCATCACTTGCTCTCTTGTTTCAGCGCTGCATGGGCCTGCTATAATATATGGTCGGGCCGTTTTGAAAAAAGACATATTACAAAGGTAGGAGGTTTTGAACCTATAATATTGTGACCAGCAGACCCGATACTCTATGCAATGATAACAATAATCAATGCTCTTCGCATTAATACAACAATCATATAATGACTTAAAGGGCATGATATATGGAAAATCTTTGGGGATTTGCCCAATAATATTTACATTTGCATCGGATTGTAATCAAAAGAGAGGGGACACTGGTTGTCCCCTCGTTTATTATCTATATGGCAGATAACATTGAAAAAGTGTATTCCCTACTGGAACCACTGCTGGACGGTACGGATATTTTTATTGTCAACATCAAGGTGAAACCGACGAATAATGTGAAGGTTTTTCTGGATGCAGACAGCGGGTTTTCTATTGACAAGGCATCGTCCATCAACAGAAAGCTGTATGCGGCCATGGAAGAGGCTGCGCTCTACCCTGACGGTGATTTTTCGCTGGAAGTTTCGAGCCCGGGCGTTGATGAGCCACTGGGGCAAATGCGCCAGTACAAAAAGAACGTGGGCCGCAAGGTGACCATTACCATGAATGACGACAGCGAAAAGACCGGTATGCTGCGCGAAGTGACCGACGAGCACGTGGTGCTGGAAGTGAAAGGAAAGAAACCCCATGAAAAGATCAACGTTGAAGTTCCATTTTCAATCATAAAAAAAACAATCGTTCAAATTATTTTTTAATTAACCCATACTATCCGGGACGGGTGGTATGATGCAAAAAGCGAGCATT